>CENJ01039507.1_pt1 | contig 36733 bp, 38 predicted proteins | sample 356161 | NCBI WGS metagenome assembly CENJ01 (sample SAMEA2619531, study PRJEB7988) | marine metagenome | biome: marine biome (ENVO:00000447); feature: surface water layer (ENVO:00002042); material: "saline water (ENVO:00002010), including plankton (ENVO:xxxxxxxx)" | depth 5 m | reverse complement strand
ACTGTTTTTAAAACTTTTTGTTTTTTGTTCTCTTGTTTTTTTATTTTCTTTTTCATTTATGCCTCCATTTTTAAAATATTTATTATCTTATAATAAATTTAAATTTTGTAAATTTTTTTAAGGACAATCATACATAAAATTGCACCTAATAATTGAGCAATCACGAAGTAAATTATGTTTGAATAATGTATGCCAGTGAAAGTATTGGTCAGAGATCTAGCAATAGAAACTGCTGGATTTGCAAAAGCAGTTGATGACATAAACCAAATCGCTGCACCAATATATAATCCTACTAAACCAGCTATAATTTCTGTTTTGTTTTTTTGATTAAGTAGAATAATCATTAGTAGTCCAAATGTTGATATTAATTCAGAAAATAGGATATGATTTCCACTACGATACTTTGTAGATAGCTCGACTACATCATAGCCAAAAATAATGTTTGCAATAATTACGCCTGTGCACGCACCTAAAATTTGCATAAAAATATAAATGGCAGATCTCTTTAGTTTAATATTTCCAAGTAGTAACATTACTAATGTGACTGCAGGGTTAAAATGGGCACCAGATCTTTTTCCAAAAGTAATAATTAAAAAAACAAGAGTGAAACCAATTGCTAATGAGTTTGCCAACAGAACAACTGCTTCATTTTGAGTCATAGCTTGCCCCATCATGCCTGACCCAACAATTGCAAGTAATAATATTAATGTACCTAAAAACTCTGATACATATTTATCTACATGTTTCATGTATTAAGAAACTCCTTTTTAATAAGTTCATGAATTTGATCAAATATTCTTTGAAATTCATTTAATTTTTCTTCATCATTTCCATTAAAAGCAGCAGGGTCTTCTAGATCCCAATGTAATTTATTTGGCGATCCAGGATAAATAGGGCATGTTTCATTTACTGCGTTATTACAAACTGTAACAACAGTATGAAATTTTATATTAGAAAAAGTATTCCAACTTTTACTTGAAACATTTTTATAATCGATATTATTTTTTTTTAAAACCTTGATTGTGAATGGATTGACTTTACCCGTTGGTTTTGACCCTGCACTGTGGGCTCTAAATTTACCAACTCCAATTTGATTTAATAGACATTCTGATATAATAGATCTTGCAGAGTTCCCTGTACAAAGAAATAGTATTTTTTTCATAGCTCCAAACTATTATGGATTTGTTACAGATTTGTTAAATGCCAAAATTTATAAGAAAAAAATCAGGAATAAATAATTGGGGCCTTTTTGCAGGACAGGATTTTAGGAAGGGTGATAAAGTTATTGAGTATAAGGGTAAGAAATATACTCATAAACAAGTTGAGGAAGATGATCGGTTTGATAATTCCAAAGCGATCTATTTATTTACACTAAATAAAAAAACTGTTCTCGATGGAGATACTAAGTCTAATACAGCAAAATATATTAATCATACGTGTGATCCAAATTGTGAAGTTGATATTATTAAAGGAAAAATTTGGATTATAGCCACCCAAGATATTAAAAAAGGAGATGAGCTTTCTTATGATTATGGGTTTGGATATGATAAAGATTTTAGGCAATTTCCTTGCAAATGCGGATCAAAAAATTGTTGTGGTTATATTGTAAGAGATGACCAACGATGGAGAATTAATCGTAAATTTGCAAAAACTAAACAAGGCCGACTAAATAAATTGGGAAACTAACCCACTTAAAGGTTAAGTGGATAAATGAACCCAAATAAGCCTTTACTTAAGCACTTTTTACTTTTTTCTGCATGAAGCCTGGAACCTCTCCAACTGTTTTTTGGGCCTCCTCAGTTCTTTGTCCGCGAGGTTGATATGCGTGAAGAACGTGAAGTTTACAGTAAATTCTTTCATCCATAGGAGTTCTTCCGCAGAAATAAAAGTCCTTTTCATCAGGATGACCAATCGGCCATCTGCAAGTTTTATCGGTTAAGTTTTCTAAACTCACTGGATTTTCAGGTTCAAAATCTTTTTCAATCACTATAGCTCTTAGACCTCTAGGTCTTCTCGTTCTTCTTTGATCTGGACCTTTTTTTTGTTGATACTGAGTGTTATTAATTCTCGGAGATGAAATCATTCTTGATTGAGTTCTTCCTGCAAGATTTAAACGGTGAGCTTTTCCAATGACTGCATTTCTTGAAATATCATCACCTAGCATTCTTGCGATTTGACTGGCTGTATGACCTTCCGCCCAAAGTTTTTTAAGCTGTTCTGTTTTTTCGTCTGTCCAAGCCATGTCAGGTGTTATATTAACCATATCTTGCATACTCAATTTAATTAAACACAAGATGTTGATGAAAAAATGTAGTAAAAATGCCCTTTTTTTGAAAAAACCTTATATATCCACATTTTTTAAGCCTTTTTATAAATTAACTGATAATTAGAAGTCATGAGCACTATTCAATACAAATATAAGATCGGTGTAAGAAGATTTGGTTATGTGAACTGGGTTGGTTTTTACACTTTATATTTAAAAGAAGTTCAGAGATTTTTTAAAGTGTGGGTACAAACCATTGTTTCACCTATTGTTACTTTATTATTATTTTTAGCCGTATTCAGTTTGGCCATAGGTTCTGAAAGAACTGATGTGCTTGGACATAAGTTTACTGTATTTTTAGTCCCAGGATTAATTGCAATGCAAATTATGCAAAATGCTTTTGCAAATACGTCTTCTTCTCTAATGATTTCCAAGGTTCAGGGAAATATCGTTGATATTTTATTCCCTCCATTATCAGCTGGTGAAGTAACATTTTCTTTAATTTTAGGTGGTGTAACCAGAGGTTTGGTCGTTGGTTTTTCCTCAATCTTGGTATCATTGTTTTTTATTAAAGTTCCATTTGCACATATTTTTTATGTTATAGTTTTTGGTATTCTAGGTTCTTGCTTACTGGCAGCACTTGGATTTATTGCAGGTCTATGGGCTGAAAAATTTGATAATATGGCAGCTGTTACAAATTTTATTGTTGTCCCATTATCATTTTTATCTGGAACGTTTTTTTCAATAAATAGATTAGAAGGTCCCATTCATACGATTAGTCAATTTAATCCATTTTTTTATATTATTGATGGTTTCAGATACGGATTTTTAGGCCAATCAGATTCTAATGTTTATTTTGGAATGCTAATTTTGTTTATTTGTAACATGATTTTAATTGGTTTATGTTATCTTCTTTTTAAAAAGGGTTATAAAATTAAAGCTTAATAATTATGAGTGCAATTCTTGGAACATATGCAAGAAGACCGGTATCTTTTTCTCATGGAAAAGGTTGTTATTTGTTTTCCGCATCTAATGACAAATATCTAGATTTTGTATCTGGTATTGCTGTAAATGCATTGGGTCATTGCCATGATCACCTTGTTAAAACTGTTCAAGAACAAGCTGCAAAATTATGGCATGTTTCAAATGCTTTTGAAATTCCAGAACAAGAAAAACTTGCTCAAAGATTGGTTGAAAATACTTTTGCAGATTACGTTATATTTATGAATTCAGGTGCAGAAGCAACTGAAGCAAGTATTAAAATTGCTAGAAAATATTTTTTTGAAAAAGGTCAGCCTGAAAAAAATAGAATTATAACTTTTAAAGGGGCCTTTCATGGAAGAACGTTAGCTTCTTTATTTGCTGCAAACAATCCTGATCATATCAAAGGTTTTGAGCCAAAAGTTGAAGGTTTTGATCAAGTAGATTTTGGAGATCATGAAGCTTTAAAAAAAGCAATTAACAAAAATACAGCAGCTATTATGGTTGAGACCATTTTGGGCGAGGGTGGAATAAAAATTATTCCAGATCAATGTTTACAAGGACTAAGAAAATTGTGTGATGAACATGATCTTTTATTAATTTTAGATGAAGTTCAATGTGGAATTGGAAGATCAGGAAAATTTTTTGCTTTTGATTGGGCAGGAATTGAGCCTGATATAGTTCCTATTGCCAAAGGGATTGGCGGGGGTTTCCCCGTGGGCGCTTGTTTAGTTAATAAAAAAGCAGGAAGTGGAATGAAACCTGGAAATCATGGTTCTACATTTGGAGGCAACCCACTGGCAATGAGTGTAGGGAATGCAGTTTTAGATATTATTTTAGAAAAGGGGTTTTTAGAAAATGTTGTTAAAATTGGAAAATATTTTGAAGCTAAGCTTTTAAAACTAATAGAAAAGTATCCAAGCGTTATTGAAGAAGTAAGAGGCAAAGGATTATTAAGAGGTATAAAACTTAAATTAGATAATGCTAAATTTTTAAATGAGCTATTTGAGCATAAAATGTTAGCTGTAAAAGCATCTGAAAATGTAGTGAGATTATTGCCTCCTTTAATTGTTAAAGAAAAAGAAATTGATGAAGCTATTTCAATTATTGAGAAAGTGTGTGAAAAATTAAAATGAAACATTTTTTAGATTTATCTTTAATTCCAAAATCAGATTTGCATCATATTCTTTCTGAAGCAAAAAGAAGAAAAGCAAAACAAAGCAAAGAAGGCAAAGTAGTCGTATCAGAACCATCGAATGGTAAAGATAAATTATTGCTAATGGTTTTTGAAAAACCTTCAACTAGAACAAGACTTTCATTTGATCTTGCAATGAGACAGTTAGGTGGCGAGACAATTGTAATGAATGCTAATGATATGCATCTTGGAAAAGGCGAAGAAAGTGTACAAGATACTGCGAAAGTGATTTCAGGGTTTTCTGACATTTTAATGTTTAGAACTTTTGAGCACCAGACATTAATTGATTTGTCAAAACTTTTAACAGTTCCTCTTATTAATGGTTTAACAAATTCAAGTCATCCATGTCAGCTTTTAAGTGACGTGATGACATTTGAAGAACAAAAAGGCTCAATTAAAGGAGCTAAAGTTGCTTGGGTTGGAGATGGAAATAACGTTACGAATTCTGCAATAGAAGCAGCAGTACAATTTGATTTTGAACTTAATATTTGTGTTCCAAAAAATTACTTACCATCAAAAAAAGTTTTAGATTGGGCAGAAAATCAAGGTGGAAAAATTAACCTCTATCATGATGCAAAAAAAGGTGTATCTGGAACTGATTGCATTATGTCTGATAAGTGGGTTTCGATGGGTGATCAAGGTGATATTAAAAAGAAAAAGAGTGATTTGAAACAATTCCAGGTTAATGATGAACTAATGAGCCTTGCAAAACCAGATTCAATTTACCTTCATGTATTACCAGCAGCAAGAGAAGAAGAGGTTACCTCTTCTGTTATTGATGGGAAACAATCTTTAGTATGGCAGCAAGCAGAAAATAGATTGCACGGTCAAAAGGCAATTATTGATTGGTGCTTGTCAGATTAATTTCTCCAAAAAGCAGGTAAAAATAAAACTAAAACAGTAAGTAACTCTAGCCTACCAAGCAGCATCCCTAAACTTAAAAGCCACTTTGCACTATCAGATAATATAAAAAAATTTCCATCTGGTCCAATAACATGACCAAGGCCTGGCCCCACGTTTGAAATTGAGGTTGCAGCCGCTGAAACAGAAGTAATTAAATCTAATCCAGTAAGCGATAGTAAAAGTGTTAAAATAAAGAATATAAATATGTAGAGACAAACAAAAGCAAGAACCGAAGTTAAAAATTGATCATTAATATTTTGATTGTTGTATTTTATTGGGAATACCCCATTTGGGTAAAATATTTTTTTAACCTGTTGATCAATAAAAGATAAAATAATTTGAAATCTAAAAACTTTTATTCCGCAAGTTGTTGAAGCAGAGCAACCACCCACAAACATTAAAACTAAAAAGAAAAAAACAGAAAAGTTTCCCCATGCACTAAAATCTTTAGTTGTATACCCAGTTCCTGTTATAATAGATGTTACATTAAACGCTGCATCTCTTAGTGCTAAAATTAAAGCATCACTTCTATTTACGTATGAGTGAACTGTGATGATTAAAATTGATCCAACTAAAATTAAAAAAAAACCTATTATTTGTTTATCTTTAAAAAATACAAACAAATCTCCCCTTGTAAATTTTATGTAAGCTAAAAAAGGTACACTCCCTGTAATAATAAATATGATAGCAACCACTTCTATTAGTGAACTATTAAAGTAACCGATAGATTGACTGTGAGTAGAGTAACCACCAGTTGATACTGTTGTAAGAGCATGATTTATTGAATCAAAAACATTCATGCCAGCAAGCCAGTAAGCCAAAGAACATAAGATGGTAATGAAAATATAAATTTTTGTGATTGATAAAGCAATTTCAGTCACCTTTGGAACTACTTTTTCAACCTCCATACCTTCAGATCTAAATAACTGCATTCCTCCAATATTTAACAACGGCAAAATAGTAATCGCCATAACAATAATACCAATCCCTCCAAGCCATTGAAGCAATGATCTCCAAACCAAAATTCCCTTTGAAGCTCTTTCAATATCTGGCAGTATTGTAGATCCTGTTGTGGTGATACCAGATACACTTTCAAAAAATGCATCTGTAAAAGTTAAATCAAGTGATGAAAAATATAGAGGTATAGCCCCAAAAAAACAAATAGATAACCAGGCAAGATTTGTCATTAAAAAAGCTTGTTGGACATTCAAAGATCTATCTTTGGTTTGGCTTATTAATACTAATAGCGTTCCAATAAATGCTGACAAAATTCCAGTTACCAGAAAGTGTTGCGATTTATCACCAATTGTCATTTCAACAATGTGAGGAATAATCATGAAACCAGATAAGATTATAATTAGATATCCGATAATCAGGAAAGTAGTTTTTAATCCAGAATTCATTTCGAAGCAGTTAAAATGAAATTATATTAATATTTTTTTTAGACAACTTTTGAAATGTTTGTAATTTGAAAAAAGCTAATTTTAGCCTATAAACAAAATACTTATGTGTTCAGAATATTTAAACTCCAATGCATGGCCATTTGTTGAAGCAAGAGCAATTCTTAAAAGAAAAGGAAAAGCATTAGAAAAGAAAGGTCATGTCTTATTCCAAACCGGGTATGGTCCAAGTGGATTACCTCATATTGGAACTTTTGGAGAAGTTTGTAGAACAACTATGGTCATTCAGGCATTTAAAAAAATTTCTGATATTCCAATAAAATTATTTACATTTTCAGATGATATGGATGGACTTAGAAAAGTTCCAGAAAATATTCCTAATAGTGACTTATTAGAAAAAAATTTAAATAAACCTTTAACTGCAGTTCCAGATCCTTTTGAAAAATTTTCAAGTTTTGGTGAGCATAACAACGCAATGTTAAAAACTTTTTTAGATAAATTTAATTTTAGTTACGAATTCAAAAGCTCAACTCAAATGTATAAGACTGGTGAATTTAACAATGAACTAATCAATGTTTTAAAAAATTATGAAAAGATCATGAATATCATTTTACCAACACTTGGCAGTGATAGAAAGAAAACGTACAGCCCCTTTCTGCCCATCTGTCCAGATACTGGCAAAGTTTTAGAAATACCAATTGTTGAGATTGATGAAAAACAAAATGAGGTAGTTTTTGATAACAATGGAAAGAAATTTAAAACCAAAGTTACTGATGGTGCTTGTAAGTTACAATGGAAAGTTGATTGGGCAATGCGATGGTCAGCACTTAAAGTTGATTTTGAAATGTATGGAAAAGATTTAATTCCAAGTGCAGAACTTTCAGGTCAAATTTGTAAAACATTAGGAAGCTCAATCCCAAACGGTTTTGCTTATGAATTGTTTTTAGATGAAAAAGGAGAGAAAATTTCAAAATCAAAAGGCAACGGAATTACTATTGAAGAGTGGTTAAAATACGCGACCCAAGAAAGCTTAGCATTATACATGTATCAAAATCCACAAAGAGCTAAAAAACTCTATCCGCAAGTTATTCCTAAAGCAGTAGATGAATATTTGACCTTTCTAGAAAAATTTGACGGTCAAGAAATCAAAGAGCAATTAGGCAATCCAGTATGGCACGTTCACAATGGTTCTCCCCCTAAAGAAAAGAATGTAATTTCCTTTGGTGTACTTTTGAATTTAGTCAGCGCAAGTAATGCTGAAAATGAAGAAGTTTTGTGGAAGTTTATAAATAACTATAGTTCAAATATTGTTAAAGAAGATCATCTTATACTTCAAAAATTAACTAAAAATGCAATTCAATATTTTAATGACATTGTAAAGCCTTTAAAAAAATATAGGCCAGCAAATGAAAACGAGAAAAAAGCAATATTAGATTTAATTGAAGTCTTAAAAAAAATGCCAGATGGGAAAGACCCCTCAGAGATACAAACTGAAGTTTTTACAGTTGGAAAAAATTATTATCCAAAAGAAAAATTAAGAGATTGGTTTAAAGCAATTTATGAAATTGTATTTGGAGATGAGCAAGGACCAAGGATGGGTTCATTTATTAGCTTTTTTGGACGTGAAGAAACTATTAAATTACTAGAGGACAGTTTAAAAAGATAGAATGTTTTATGATATTTTTAACTCATTTTTAAAACAAACCGATCCAGAAGTTGCACATCAATTAGCAATTAAATTTTTAAAAACAAATATAATTCCATTTGATTTATTCAAATTTAAACCTCATGAAAAATTGAAGTCTGAAGTTTTTGGTATTGAGTTTGAAAATCCTGTAGGGCTTGCAGCTGGATTTGATAAAAATGCAGAGGTTTATAACGCTATCTACAAATTAGGCTTTGGTTATACAGAAGTTGGTACAGTTACACCAAAACCTCAAGAGGGAAATTCAAAGCCAAGAGTATTTAGATTAAATCAAGATAAAGCTATTATTAACAGGCTTGGTTTTCCAAACGAAGGCATGGAGAGAATTTTTAATCGTATTGCTAATAATTTGAATAATGGAATTCTGGGTATTAATATTGGACCCAATAAAGAAAACGCCTCTAAAAATGATGACTACCTCATATGTTTAGAAAAATTTTATGATCAAGCTGATTATATAGCAATTAATATTTCATCTCCGAATACACCAAATTTAAGATCAATGCATGATAAAGAAAAAATTATTAATTTAATTGATGCAATACTAAACTTTAGAACTCAAAAAGAAAAAATAAAACCTATTATATTTAAACTATCACCCAATATTGACATTTCAGAAATTAATAATTTGTCTGAAATTTTTTTAGATAAAAAAATTGATGGTCTAATTTTAGCAAATACTTCTGTGGAAGGAAAAGAAGATTTATTAGATGAACACAAAATAGAATCTGGCGGCTTATCTGGTAGCCCAATAAACTTAGTTTCGAACAAAGTTATTCTAAATTTTTATAAAAATTTAAGAGGCAAAATTCCTATCATTGGTGTAGGTGGAGTAAATGATGGAAAAACGGCTTATGAAAAAATTAAATGTGGGGCAAATTTAGTACAACTTTATACTTCTATGGTTTTTAAAGGCCCTTATGTAGCTTCTAATATTAATAAAGAATTAGTTGAACTCTTAAAACAAGATGGTTTAAAAAATATTTCAGAAGCTGTCGGTATAAATGCTAATTAAAATTAGCATGTGACTCAATATAACTTGCAATGTTAAGTTTTTTCGAATTTTTAAATAGTCTAAGTTTTTAAGATATTTGTTATCAATTAGATAGATCCCAAAAAAACACAATGAGTAAATAAATAATTTAATTTGTATTTGGATAAATATTTCTACAAAAATTAGTAATACAGGTGTGATTACAATGAAAAAAATTAATTTTTTCGAAACATTTTCTTTTTCAAAAAAAACAATCATCAACCAACTTGAACCAAATAAAAAACTTAAAATTACTAAAGAATAAATCGAGAAAAGATCAAAGATAAAAAAATTCTTGTAAATAAAACTTATAATAGCAAGAATGTAAAAAGGAATTGCTCCTGAGTAGCATAATGTTTTAACAAAACTTGAGTGATTCATTACAACACTTTTTTAAATGAGTATGCAACTGCAATTCCTACTATTATGGCTATACTTACTGATGCTATTCCATAGATTACTGGATAATTGAGTGAAACATTTATAACTAAATTTGTAAAACTATTAAATTCTGGAGAAATAGTGCTAGCAATATTCATTGATGGCAAAATTTTAGAAAAGAATAAATCATAACCAAATTTAAAACCAAATGTTAAAATTAAAATTGAAAGTAAACCTCTTAATTCTTCACCAGCGAGTTTACTGCTTATAATTGAACCTAGTTGCGCACCAACGACAGAGCCAAGCGCTAATATGAATACAAGATAAATATCGATAGTATAGTTTGCTATTGCATGAAGCAAAGTTACTATGATCATAACAAATATCATTGCAAAAAGTGATGTACCTGGAACGAGTTTGGCTGGCATACCGATTATATAAATTAGGATTGGAACGAGGATAAAACCTCCTCCTACACCAAGCAATGATGATATCAGACCGATGAGTATTCCAAAAAATATTGGACCAATGGCACTAATATATAACTTTGAAGCATGAATTCTTACTTTAAAGGGTAAATTGTGTATCCAATAATGTTGATGCATTCTTCTTTTAATGAATTTTTTTTTTCTAATTCTTCTCATTTCACTCAAGCTTTCATAAAACATCATTAGTCCTATCGAGCTTAGTAATATGAAATATGAAATAGATATCAGACTGTTAATTGTCCCTTTTTTTAAAAAGAAAATAAAAATTTCAACACCTATGATTGATCCTATTAGACCACCGACTAAAATTAAAACTCCCATTTTTACATCAATATGATTTTTAAAATAATGGGCTAATGACCCAGATACTGATGCAGCCAAGATATTATTTGCTCCATTTGCAACTGCATATACAGGAGATATTCCTAAAAAAATTAATATAGGTGTCATTAGGAATCCGCCTCCAATTCCAAGTAAACCTGTTAAAAAACCCACGGCGGCACTAATTAGTAGTAATAATGGAATATTAATTGTTACTTCAGCAATCGGTAAGTAAAAATCAAACATTTAACATTGTTTATTATTTAATTACAATTATGCCTCTAATTATTAATTGTCAAACGGAGAGGGCGCATAAAATGGCTCTAAAAACACCTTGACCAAAACATTTTAAGGAAATATATCCTGTCCACCTATGGCAAATATATGCGAATTAACTGGTAAAAGACCGATGAGTGGACATAAAGTGTCTCACGCTAATAACAAAACTAAAAGAAAGTTTTTTCCTAATCTAAAAAAAGTTTCTCTTAAAAGTGAGTTGTTAAAAAAGAATGTTAGTTTGAAAATTTCAACAAGAGCTTTAAAAGCTGTTGATTTTAGAGGTGGTCTTGATCAGTTTTTAATTAGAGCAAAAAATAAAAATTTAGCACCAAGAATAAAAAAATTAAAGAAAGCTCTAATGGTTAAAACAAAAGCCAAAGCCAATTGATTAATAAAAAACTAATACCTTACATTCTATCAATGATGCTAATTGTTTTGGCATCTAACTATTTAGTTCAATTTCCATTTAATTTTTTAAATCTTAATGATGTTTTAACTTGGGGAGCTTTCACATATCCAGTTGCTTTTTTAGTTACCGATTTAGCAAATAGACTCCATGGGATCAGTTTCACCAAAAGAGTAATTCATGTAGGTTTTGTTTGGGGAGTCTTAATTTCTTTATTTTTTTCAATCAGTGAATTTAATTTAATTTCCCTTAGAATTGTTATTGGATCAGGAACAGCTTTTTTAATTGCTCAATTGCTAGATGCAAATATTTTCAATAAATTAAGAGATCATAAGTTATGGTTTATACCTCCATTTTTATCATCAATCATTTCATCTGCAATTGATACAGTTTTATTTTTCTCAATTGCATTTTACGGTACTGAAGTTCCATGGGTAACTTTAGCGCTAGGTGATTTTGGTGTTAAGATTATAATTGCAATGTTAATGCTAGTACCATTTAGATTGATGGTTAAAAATTTAGGGTTAATTCAAGGTTCTTTTTCTAGTAGGTGAATTAATAAATAAGTCTACAAGTTGATCTACCATTGCGTCACCTAGTTCTTGAACATCTGCAATCTTGATAGCTTTTTCATAATAGTTAGTTACATCATGCCCAATTCCGATTGCATTAATTTCTATATCAGAATTATTTTCTATCCATTGCACCACCCTTTTTAAATGTTGTTCTAAATAACTCGGGGAATTAACTGAAAGCGTAGAGTCATCAACAGGAGCGCCATCAGAGATAACCATAATAATTTTTCTTTCCTCTTTTCTTTTTTTTAGGCGATTGTAAGCCCAAAGAATTGCTTCACCATCAATATTTTCTTTTAAAATTCCTTCTTTTAACATTAGCCCTAAATTATTTTTAGATCTTCTCCATGGTGTATCTGCAGACTTATAAATAATATGACAAAGATCATTTAATCGCCCAGGACTCTCTTTTTTATGTTTCATCCAAAGCTCTCTACTTTTTCCACCTTTCCAGTTCATGGTAGTAAAACCTAAAATTTCAACTTTAACTGAACATCGTTCCAATGTTCTAGATAGTATATCTGCACAAATCGCTGCTATAGTAATTGGCCTTCCTCTCATTGATCCCGAGTTATCAATCAGCAGGGTTACAACCGTATCTTTAAAATCAATATCTTTTTCTTTTTTGTAAGAGAGAGAATTAAATGGATCCATAATAATTCTAGGTAGCTTGGATGCATCCAATAAGCCTTCTTCAAGGTCAAAATTCCATGACCTATTTTGTTTAGCTAAAAGTTTTCTTTGTAATTTATTTGCAAGTCTAGAAATGAAGGATTGTAGAGATGATAGTTGGATATCAAGATTGTTTCTCAATTTAAAAATTTCTTCATCTGTTATAAGTTCATTTGCTTCTAATACTTTGTCGAATTGATTTGTAAAAATTTTATATTTTTTATTATCATTTGATATTTGCTTTTGAGATCTAGTAGTTTGTATATCTTCATCATCACTATCTTCCAAAGCAATCTCTTGGTCATTTGAACTTGGGTCAAAATCTATTTCTGGAACAAGATTTTCCATATCAAATTCTGGATTTTGAGATTGTTGATTTTCTTGTTCTTGCAATTGTTGTTTTTCACTATCTTGCTCCTTATTATTATCTTCATTATCTTTTTCATTTTGCGCGTTCTGAGGATTTTGATTTTGGTCTTGAATTTCTAGATCATCAATAATTGATTGCACTTTTTTTCCATATGTCTCCTGATCATTTAAGCTTTTAGTTAATGATGATATTTTATTAGAAACTTTGTTGTCAAAAATTTCATTCCATCTCTTAAAATCTTCTTTTTTATTTTCTGGAATTTTAAAATCTAATACCTTACCGCGTAGATATGCTTCAAATGCATCAGCAATAAAATTTTGTGAATGCACATTGCTTTCCGAAATTTTTTTTTGATAAAAATCATTTAAATTACTTTTAATACCTTTGTATTGATCTGAGCCAATTTTTTCATATCTGATTTTCTCAGCAATATTATAAATAGTTTTACTAATTGTTCCTGTTGGAAGGTTTTTATTTAATATATTTTCGTCACTATATTTTATTTTTAAAGCCTCACTATCTGCTAAGACTCTTGCCTCTAGAATTTCTTCCTTATTTTCCGAAGATAAAATTTTTGGTTTAGTAATCTTTTCAAATTTTTCTCTTTTTTCCTTTAAATTACTTCTAGCAATTGCTTTTGCTGTAGAGTGAATTGCAGTTTTATATTTTTCTAAATTTGGGTGGTCAGCCATTTGGTTTGGAATTTTTATCTTCGGTTGACAAAACATCTTCTCCGAAGCATCTTTGATAATATTCTGAAATGATAGGTCTTTCTAGTTCATCACACTTGTTTAAAAATGAAACCTTGAAAGAATGTTTTAAATCAGAAAAAATTTTATAATTATCGGACCATGTTAAAACCGTTCTTGGACTCATTACAGTTGATATGTCTCCATTCGCAAATCCATTTCGAGTTAGATTCGCAACTTGCACCATATTTTTTATAATTTGTTTACCGTCATTCGAGTTTAAAAACTCACACTTTGCTAGAATGATTGCCTCTTCTTTTTTGGGATCAAGATAGTTTAGAGTTGTAACAATATTCCATCTGTCCATTTGACCCTGATTAATTTGTTGAGTTCCGTGATAAAGCCCACTTGTATCTCCAAGACCAATTGTATTTGCCGTTGCAAACAATCTAAAAGAATTATTTGGCTTAATGACTTTATTTTTATCTAAAAGTGTAAACTTACCCTCGGTTTCCAAAACCCTTTGAATAACAAACATTACATCTGGTCTACCAGCATCGTACTCGTCAAAAACTAGCGCCACTGGATTTTGTAGTGACCAAGGTAAAATACCTTCTTTAAATTCTGTAATTTGTTTTCCATCTTTAATCACAATTGCATCTTTACCAATTAAGTCGATACGACTTATGTGACTGTCTAAATTTACTCTAACACAAGGCCAATTTAATCTTGCCGCAACTTGCTCAATATGTGTAGATTTACCTGTACCATGGTAACCTTGAACCATTACTCTTTTATTATTTGAAAAACCGGCAAGAATTGCCAAAGTAGTTTCTTTATCAAAGATGTAATTATTATCTATTTCCGGGACATAATCATTTTTGTCAGAGAAAGCTGGAACTTCTATATCTGTATCAATATTAAAAGTTTGTTTAACAGAAATCTTTAAATCTGGTTGTTCAGCAAACATTAATTAAGCTACCTTTTGTTTATCGCTTAGCGATGTTTTTAAATACGAATATGCGATTGTAATTTCTTTTAGTTTTTCTTCGTATTTTTTATCGCCCGCATTCATATCAGGGTGATATTTTTTAACAAGTTTTTTGAACTGTTCTTTTATCGCTAACCAAGTAATATTTGGTTTAAGATCCATTTTTTTTAAAGCTGCAATTTGTTTGTCAGTATATTTTTGGTTTTCTTGATTTAAGGTATTTTTAAATTTTGAAAGATTTAACAATTCATCTTCTATAGCGTTGTTCCACAATTCATGAAAAAAAGTATCCATTGATCCAAATTTTTGTGTTTTTCTATGTCCAATTATATCTTTAAACACAAAGTCTTCTATTTGTGCTTGAGACATGCCTTCAAAGAAATCCCATTTTCTATTATATTCTTTAATATGATCTTCGCAAAACCATAGATAGTCACCTTCACCCTTAGTTGGAGCTTTGAATTCGCCAAGTTGGTTGCAAGAATCCCAACTACAATTTAGGTCTTGGTTTTTTGTATATTGTTCAAAATGATGCTGACATAATACTTTGTATTCTTTATTTTTTTTATCTCTTATCAGCACCTCTTTAAAACCACGTTCAAAACAATTTATTTTTTCACAACTTTTTTTCATAAACAATATATAATATAAAATAATCATGAACGCCGAAACATTAATAAAAAAAAAACTTTCAAATAATTTAGGAATTAATGATGTTGAGGTTGTTAACAAATCTCATTTGCATCAAAATCATCAACAATCCCCAAATAATGGCATAAGTCATTTCAAATTAATTATAAAAGATAAGCAATTAAGCGAACTTCCGAAAGTTAAATCACATCAAAAGATTTATTCATGTCTTTCAGAAGAAATGAAGAGCTTTATCCATGCTTTAGAAATTGAAATTATTAATGTTTAGTAGATTTATCTAATATAATTTTAATTTGAGTAATTTGATTTTTATTTTTATTTAGAATTTCATAAACGATGTTATCGAATTTAAATGTTTGACCGACTTCAGGTAAAGCCTCCGTTTTAAAAATAATATAACCAGCCAGTGTTGAGGCGTCATTTTCTGGAAGATTTAAATCTAGCTCACGATTAATGTCTCTAATATTTACATCTCCTCTTATTCTATATTGATTTTCATTTATTCTTCTTATTCCAATTGTAGAGAAATCTTTTTCATCAAAAATGTTTCCAACAATTTCTTCAATTATATCCTCTAATGATATTAGTCCCATTAGCTCTCCATACTCATCTACCACAAATGCAATCTTTTCTTTTCTTTTGATAAACTCATTAAGTTGATCTTTTACTTTTGTGGTTTCGGGTATAAACCACGGTTTAATAATACCTTGTTTGACTTTTTCTAAGCTTATTTTACCATCATCATCTAAATTACTTAAAATATTTTTGGCGTGAATAATGCCCAAAATATTATTTGGGTCATTTCTCCATACAGGTATTCTACTAAACGAGCTGGCAGAAATAGTTGAGTATATTTTTTTTGTTTCATTTAAATTTAGAGAAAATATATTTTTTCTGTGAGTCATAATTTTTTCAACTGTAATTTCCTTTAAGTCAAGAATTGCATTGATCATTTCACTTTCATCTTTATGCAAGTCTCCTTCATCTTCGTGCATATCAATCATATTACGTATATCTTCGGTCACAGAATTCGTAGAATTTTTATGATCAATTCCAAATATTTTGTATGTTGTGTGATTTAGAAATTTTAAAACCAAGTTTATTGGATAAAATATTTTTACAAAAATTGTTAATGGAGTTGAAAAAAATAAAGCAAATCGATCTGCTTTTATCAAAGCAATATTTTTAGGCAAAACCTCTGCAAAAATTACAATTAAGCAAGTCATTACAAGAGTAGAATAAAAAATTCCGTCACTACCAAAGTATTCAATTAAAACTGCTGTTGCTAAAACTGATGCAAGGATGTTCACTATATTATTACCAACTAAAATAGAGCTAATAAGATCATTTTTATTGTCTATTAGTTTTAGGAGTTTTTTAGCTTTTCGATCGCCTTTATTCGCAAGTTTATGAATCTTGCTTCTATTTACCGACGTTACTGATGTTTCTGAACCAGAAAACATCCCTGAGATAACGATGAGTATAGCGATATAAAAAATGGGTAAATAGTTAGTAAATTCCATCTTTTAAATCTTTTTGAATTAAGGGAATAAATGTTTTGTTCAATGTAGTTTCCTTAATTATAGATAAACCAATTTTTTTTAAAAGAATTATTTTAATTTTTTTTCCATCAGATTTTTTATCGTTATTCATAATTTGAAAAACTTTCTTGATATTTTTCGAGTTCACAAATTTCTTATACTGAAAATTTAATTTTAATTTTTGATATAAAGATAAAATACCCTCAAGCTCACCCCTTTCTAAGTATCCCATTTGATTTGATAACCTTGAAGCCACAGCCATTCCAATAAGTACAGCCTCACCATGAATTATCTTTTTAGAATACCCCGTCACGGTTTCGATTGCATGTGCAAATGTATGTCCAAAATTTAATATCGCCCTTAAATTTTTTTCTTTTTCATCTTTTTTTACTACATAAGCTTTATGTTTGCAGCTAGTGTAAATAGCATCGGTAATTAGATTTTTAGATTTTTTATTTATAATTTTTTTTCCATTTTTATTTAACCAATTAAAAAATTTTTTATCTAAAATTAGTGAATATTTTAAAATTTCAGCAAAACCTGCAATCATCTCTCTTCTTGGAAGAGTAGAAAGGGTATCGATATCAATTAAAACAAAATTAGGTTGAAAAAAAGTTCCAACAAGATTTTTTCCAAAATTATTATTTATTCCAGTTTTACCTCCAACAGATGAGTCTACTTGAGAAAGAAGAGTTGTTGGAACTTGAACAAAATTAATACCTCTTTTAAATATACTTGATGCAAAACCCGCAAGGTCACCAATCACTCCTCCGCCCACTGCGATAACACAGTCATTCCTACCAAAGTTACACTTAGATAATAAATTTGTTATTTTGATCAAAAACTGATCCTGTTTTACAATTTCACCATCTGGCAAAATTATAGTGTAATATTTTGTTCCTTTTGTATTTTTTTTTAGACTTAACGTGTATTTTTTTGGAATCTTCTTTGAGGTTACTATTAAAATATTTTTTGTATTTTTTAGGTGTTTTTTTTTAAAAAAACTAAATTTTGATAATATATTTTGACCAATATAAATTGGGTGTTTTTTTGAAGAAGTTTTTACAATTAGTGTTTTCATAATATTTCTATAATTTTTTTTACGATATTTTTTTTGTTATCAGACTTTGTTCTAATTGTATAATTGGCTTTATTATATTGTTCTTTTCTACTGTCATAAATTTCTTTAATAGATCTTTTTAAATTCTTATAGTTTAATAAAGGTCTTTTATTTTTTGATTTATTAAGCCTTTCATAAATGGTTTCTAAACTGGGACTAATCCATATTGAAAGACCTAGTTTATTGATTTTTCTTCTTATAGCGCTATTTAAAAAAGCACCACCCCCAAGCGATACAACTTTTGGATTACCATCTATAAGTTTAACACAAAGTTTTTCTTCAATTTTTCTAAAATATATTTCACCTTTTGTTTCAAAAATTTGAGAGATCGTTTTTTTGCATTTAAGTTCAATTTCTTTGTCACTGTCAATAAAGTTAATATTTAGTGATTTTGCAAGCTCTTTGCCAATAGAGGTTTTACCAGAGCCCATCATTCCGACTAAAACTATTGTTTTTAACATTGTGTGCTGAATAATATTAATTTAATAACATATTTTTGACTAAAATGTTTATAAAACTAATTCTTAATGATTAAAAATTTTATACTTAAAAAAATATTTCCTATCGTATTAATTGTTTATGGGGCAATGTACTTAGTTAATTATTTAGATATATCACCAGAAACAAAAGCAAGTAAGAAAACCTTACCTAATGATATCGCTGTTAAAGTTAAGTAAAAGAATTTTAATTTTATCTATTTTTGTATTCTCATCATCTTTAGTTTTGAGTGAGCCTAAAGATATATGGAAACAGTCACAAGAAATAACTATTAAGGAAAATCAAAATAAAAAAATCGAAAATTCAGAAAATAATTCAAATAAAGATTTACCCCAAACTACTTTTGATAAAGAAAAATTGAATTTAAGTGTAAATGAAATTAGCCAATCTGAAGAAATAAATGATCAGGAACTTATTTTTGGATTATACGAACCTGAGGATACAAAAATAAACTTAAATTTTTGGTCTGATGTTGATAAGAGTTTATATAGCAGAGTTTTCGAGACATTATTAAATAAAGAAAAAAACAGTTTAGTTGCTGTTTCAGAAAAAGTATTATTTTCAAAGTCAAATATAAATGTTTTTGAAGATAAAGGAGAGAGACATCTAAGCTTTATTGCTGATTGGTTAATAAATAATCAAAAGTTGAAACTTATAGATCAGGTTATTGATCAGAATAAAATCATTAATAAAAATGCTAACTTATTAAAATTTTTGTTTACTCATTATTTATCCTTAGGCAAAATAGATAAAGCGTGTAGTTATACCAAGTTAATAACTGTTGATGTACAGAGTACTGATTTAGAAAAATATAAAATTTTTTGTTTAATAAATAATAAAAAGATTAAACAAGCCCAGTCTCAACTTGAGTTAGCACGAGAAACATCTTCTTTGGATAATTTTTTTATTGGAAAGGTAAATTATCTTACAGGTATAAGTGATCAAAAGAGTGATATAAATTTTGATAATGTTTTCTACACACACCTTACTCTTATCACGAATGATAGTCTTGAATTAAAATATAATAATTTTTCAAAATCTAAAGAATTAAGAAATTATTTTTTTAAAAGTAATTTAGCTAATAAACTTTTAGATGACGCAATGAATGATACATCACCAGATAAAAAAAAGGAATTAAATGATTTAGTAATTTTTTTAGAACGTTCAGTTAATGAAGATCTTTATCCTTATGAAAAAATTTTAGATATTTATAAAAAATATAATTTTTCATTTAACCAGTTATTTCAAATTGAAGATGCTGTAAAAAATTTGAGACGTCCTGAGTCTCATGCAATTTTATATCAAGCAATGTTGCTTACACAAAAAACTGATATTAAATTAAAAATTTTAAATAATTTTAAAAATAAATTAACAGTTAACGGTTTAGAAAAAATTGCTGAACCAGTTTATTATTTAGAGCTAGAAAAAATTTATTCAACAAATCCTGATCTGATTGATCAAAAAATCGTTGAAAAAATTGAAAACTTTAAAATATCTGAAGAAAATAAAGATAAAAGCTTTAATAATAACTATTTTTTTTCTTCAGAAATAAAAAAATTACTTGATAAAAAATTAATTAAAAAAGATAAAAAGAAAATTTTAAATCTTCTTGAAGATTTTGATAAAAAAATTAAAGAAAAAGGTTATAATTTATCTAATAAAGATATCGCTTTAATCAACATTTTAAACGTGCAAAAAGTCGATCTACCTAAATCAATGTCTGATGTAATATATAATAAAGAAATTTATATACCGAATGAAATATTTAATTCTATCGAAAAAAAATTAAACGACGAGGCGATACTTAAAACTTTATTATTCATTGCAGATTTGGATGAAACTAAGAATAATTATACTAGAGATATTTTGGCTATAATAAAAATTTTTGATAATATAAAATTAGATAGTTTAAAAACCACATTTATAAACAGCGAATTTAGCTTATAAAAAATGCAATATTTAGAATTTGAAAAAGATCTTGAACAACTTGATAAAAACTTAGAAGAGTTAAAGCACCCTTTCAATGAAGAGGGAGGCCTTTCGTCTGTAAATAATTCTCAAATCGACGAGTTAGAAAATAAGATCAAAGTAAAAATTGATGAAATATACTCCAATCTCGATGGTTGGAAAAAAACTAAAATTGCTAGGCATGAAAATAGACCGAAAGCTGAATTTTATATTTCATCTATTTTTGAGAACTTTCAGCAAGTATCTGGTGATAGAAATTTTGGAGAGGATGATGCCGCGATTACTGGTTTTGCAAAAATAAATGGTGAGTCAGTTTTGGTCATTGGCCAAGAAAAAGGAAATGACACTCAGTCAAGAATTAAAAGAAATTTTGGAATGATGAGACCTGAAGGTTATAGAAAATGCATAAGACTCATGAAATTGGCGGAAAATTACAATGTTCCTGTTGTTACATTTATAGATACACCAGGTGCTTACCCAGGGAAGGGTGCTGAGGAAAGAGGGCAGGCGGAAGCAATAGCTCAATCAATTAATTGTTGTTTAGGTTTGAAAGTTCCAATTATTTCAATCGTAATTGGCGAAGGAGGCTCAGGAGGTGCTATAGCTTTAGCAACTTCGAACAAAGTTTTAATGTTAGAACATTCTATTTACTCTGTAATTTCTCCAGAAGGATGCGCATCCATATTATGGAAAGACGCGACGAAATCTAAAGACGCTGCTGAGGCAATGCATTTAACTGCTCAAGATCTTTATAAATATGAAATTATTGATGGTATTTTGATTGAACCAAAAGGTGGAGCTCATAGAAATCCAGATTTAATGTCTGGTAAAATAAAACAAGAAATTTTAAGTCATATCCAATATTACAAACCTAAATCTTCAAATGAAATTATGAATGAAAGAACAGAGAAGTTTAAAAATGTTGGTAATAATTTGCCAGCCGATATTGTTTCTTTTGATGGTTTCAGTAACAGAAAGATAAAAGATAATTTTAATAAAAATAAAAAAGTAATTTACATAACTCTTTTAATATCTGCAGTTACATTATTAGGGCTGTTTTTTTTCTTAAACTAAAGATCCGCAGCAAGATTTAAACTTTTTACCTGTTGCAGGACATTTTTCATTTCTTGAGATTTTGTTTTTATCTGAACTTTCAAGTAAGCAACCCTCAGGTCTATTAACTTTTGAAACATCTTTTGAAAGTTCTTTTTGCATTTGTTCTGCAATAGTAACTTCAATATTTGATAGAAAGATAACTATATTTTCCTTTATTTTTTCTAGAAGTTGTTGAAATAAATTAAAACTTTCTCTTTTATACTCGTCAATTGGATTTTTTTGACCATAACCACGTAGACCAATGACTTGTCTTAATTGTTCTAAATATTGAAGATGACTACGCCATTCAAAGTCTAAATTTTGTAAAAATATTTTCTTTTCAATATCTTTATTTACCTCGTCCCCAACTTTGCTAATCCTATCTTTTCTTTTGTCTTCAAATTTTGTTTTTAACTTTTTTATCTTTTCGTCCTGATTAAGCTGAATAAAACTATCAATATCTGTCTCATTTAATTTGGCTCCTAAAATCCTTTCAATTCTTGATTTGAGAATCCCTTTGTCTAAATTTTCTACTGGTAGTTTTGAGTAGTCAATTATATCGTTAGAAACATCTTCAAAGAAATTATTTGTAGTACGGTATATATCTTCAGTTTTGAGAATCTCTAATCTTTGGTCGTAAATTACACGTCTTTGATCACTCATGACATCATCAAATTGCAATAATGATTTTCTAATATCAAAGTTTCTACCTTCAACTTTTTGCTGGGCTTTTTCTAATGCCTTATTAATCCAAGGGTGATCGATACTTTCGCCTTCTTTAAAGCCTAATTTTTGTAACATTGAGTCAATTCTTTCAGACCCAAAAATTCTCATTAAATCATCTTCTAAGCTTAAAAAGAAAATAGATTTACCATTATCACCTTGTCGACCAGATCGACCTCTTAATTGATTATCAATTCTTCTACTTTCATGTCTTTCAGTTCCTATAACGAAAAGACCACCAGCATCCATGACTTTTTGTTTTTCTTCTTTAAAATTATTTCCCTCTTGATCTTTGTCAGATGCTTCTAATTTTCTAAGCTCTAAGTTACCACCAAGCTGAATATCAGTACCACGTCCAGCCATATTGGTTGCAATAGTTATTGCTTTTAATCTTCCAGCTTGAGCAATGATTGAAGCTTCTTTTTCGTGCTGTTTTGCATTTAAAACATTATGTTTTAAATTATTTTTCTTTAAATAGTCAGAAAGTTCTTCTGATTTTTCAATACTGGTTGTTCCAACCAAAACCGGCTGACCATTTTTATTTGCCTCTTTAATATTTTCAATGATCGCATTTACCTTCTCTTTTTCAGTTCTATAAATTTGATCATTTAAATCTAATCTTTTAACTGGAACGTTTGTAGGCATATCAACAACATCAAGTTTATAGATATCATAAAACTCTTGAGCCTCTGTCATCGCAGTTCCAGTCATACCTGATAGTTTTTTATAGAGTCTGAAATAATTTTGATATGTTGTAGATGCAAAAGTTTGATTTTCATTTTGTATTGGAACACCCTCCTTAGCCTCGATGGCTTGATGAAGCCCATCTGAATATCTTCTTCCATCTAGAACACGACCTGTAAATTCATCAATAATCTGGACTGCATTATCTCTAACAATATAGTCCTTATCTTTTTGAAATAATTTGTTTGCTTTTAATGATTGGTTTATATGATGGACTAGTGAAATATTTCTAGGATCGTAAAAGTTATCACCTTGAAGCAAATTCACATTTGCTAACTTTTTTTCAACCGCATCAACACCAAGATCAGTTAGAGTTATATTTCGATCTTTTTCATCTTTTTGGTAAAAATCTTCACTCAAATCATTTACAATTTTATTGCACAAAAAATATTCAGTTGATGAGTCTTCGGTTGGCCCCGATATTATAAGTGGAGTTCTAGCTTCATCAATTAATATACTATCAACCTCGTCAACTATACAATAGCTAAACTCTCTTTGAACCATTTCGTCTAATGAAAGTTTCATATTGTCTCTTAAGTAGTCAAAAGCAAATTCGTTATTAGTTCCATAAACTATATCTGATTGATAAATTTTTTTTCTATCTTCATCAGGAGTTGCATTGGTTAAGCAACCAACGGTTAAACCTAAAAATTTATAAATTTGTCCCATCCACTCAGAATCTCTTTTAGCAAGATAGTCATTTACAGTTACAATATGAACACCTTTATCAGTTAAGGAGTTCAAATAGGCTGCCAGGGTAGCAACTAAGGTTTTACCTTCACCAGTTTTCATTTCGGAGATTTTTCCTTGATGGAGTACGATTCCACCCATTAACTGAACATCATAGTGTCTTTGGCCAATAGTCCTTTTGCTTGCTTCTCTGACTAAAGCAAAAGCTTCGGGTAACACTTTATCTAAATCGCCATTACCACTTACTATTTTTTTAAGGTTATTAGTTCTTTCGATAAAATTATTATCGGATAATTTTTCTATTTCTTTTTCCAAACCATTAATTTTTTCAATAATTGGTCTTAAAGCATTTATTTTTCTATCATTTGTAGAACCAAATAATTTATTTAAGAAATTAAGTTTCATAATTAAGTGTTTTTTTAATAATAGTAAATTCTGCTTATGTATCTTATAAACCCTAAAAATATCAACTTTTAAACTAATGGATTTAAAACTAAAAAAATTTTTCAAAAGTCATTTTCTAAAAAAAAATGGCCTTTTTGTAGACCTTCCAAACATTAAAGGTCTAAAAATATCAACTAATAGTGCCAATCTTTATAAAAAAAAGCAGAGAAATGATCTTTGTTTATTTTATTTTGAAGATGGAGCTAATCATGCAGGTGTATTCACCAAATCTACAGCTGCTGCAGAATGCATTAAGTGGAATAAATTATCAAAATCAAACAAAGTTAAAGCTCTATTTGTTAATACAAAAAATGCAAATGCTTTAACTGGGATACAAGGTTTAAATTCTATAAAAAAAATTCAAAAAAAAATATCCAATCAAATTAAATTAAAAGACAAAGAGTTTTACTGTGCCTCAACTGGAGTTATTGGCGAAAGGTTTCCAATTGAAAAGATAGAAAAAAAAATACCAGACTTAATAAATAAGATGAAATCTTCATCTAACAATATTTGGATTAAGGCTGCCAAAGCAATTATGACTACTGATACAATAGCAAAGTTAAGTAGCAAATCATTTAAAATTAAAAAGCAAAAAATAAATATTGCTGGAATAGCAAAGGGTTCTGGTATGATATTTCCTAATATGGCAACAATGCTAGGTTTTATTTTTACAGATTTAAATATTTCAAATCAGCTATTAAAAATAGCTTTAAAAAATAATTTAGAAAAAACATTTAATGCAATAAGTGTTGATGGGGATACATCAACAAACGATATGGTTCTAATTTTTTCTACAGCAAAAGCAAAAAATAAAAAAATTACTAATTTAAAATCTAAAGAATATAAAATTTTTGAGAGTAAATTAAATGAAGTTATGATGTCTTTGGCAAAACAAATTACAATAGATGGCGAAGGAGCAAACAAATTGATTGAAATTGATGTAACTGGAGCCCAAAACAAAAAAGATGCAAAGCAAATAGCTTTTTCAATTGCAAATTCACAATTATTTAAAACTGCAATTGCTGGAGAAGATCCAAACTGGGGTAGAATTTTAATGGCTATAGGAAAATCTAAAGTCAGTACAAATATTAATAAAATAAATTTAAAATTAGGTAATCAAATTATTTTTAAATCTGGGAATATTTCAAAAACTTATAAAGAAAGTTTAGCCTCAAAATATATGAAGGGATGTGAAATAAAAGTGTCGGTTGATCTTGGCGTGGGGAAATCGGGTTTTACAGCTTATACTTGTGATCTGACTCATAAGTATATTTCAATAAATGCAGATTATAGAAATTAAGTGAATTTTACTTTTGTTGCAGTTTGTATACTAAAAAAAAATAAAAAAATTCTTTTTACAAAAAGACCTTCAAAAAAATATTTCGGTGATTACTGGGAATTTCCTGGAGGAAAATTAGAAAAAAATGAAACTTTTGAAGGAGCTATAAAGCGAGAACTTTTTGAAGAATTGGGTGTTCGAATTAAAATACAAGATTTAATTAATTTGGATTTAGTAATTCATACCTATGATAAAAAAAATTTTATTATGATGAGTGTTTTTTGTATAGAAAAATGGCATGGAAAAATAAGAAATAAGGATACAAAAGATTTTTCTTGGCTAAATATTAAAGGCCCCTATCCTAAAAAGTTTTTAGATGGCGGTTTATTGATTTTAAAAAGATTAAAAGATGGGTATTATGAACTATGAAAAATATTATTTACCTTTTTATTTTTCTTTTAATTAATGCTTGTTCAAATATGAAACTTGAAGATTACAAAGATAAAAAACCTATTCTAAAGTTGGAAGAGTATTTTAACGGAAAAACTATTGCTAGAGGTGTATTTGAAGATCGTTTTGGAAATATAAAAAAAAGTTTTAAAGTTTTTATTGATGGATCTTGGGACGGAAAATATTTAATTTTAAAAGAAGATTTTATTTATGATGATGGAACCAAGGATTATAGAGAATGGAAATTAACGAAAGATCAGAATATTCCAAACCATTATTCTGGATATGCTGATGGCGTTATTGGTACCGCAAGTGGTTCGGTGAGTGGAAATGCATTTAATTGGAAATATGGATTTAAGTTAAAAGTTGGGAGCAGTACTTTAAATGTAAAATTTGATGACTGGATGTTTTTGCAAGAGGATGGTTACCTAATAAATATTGCAAAAGTTAAAAAGTTTGGGATCACATTAGGACGCGTTATTCTATTTTTTGAAAAAAAATAATTTAAACATTGAAAAAATACTTTTCAATATTACTTTGATTGTATGATTAAATATCATTTGAAATGTGAATGTGGAGTAGAATTTGAAAGTTGGTTTTCAAGTTCAAAAGAATATGACCGCTTAGAAAAGAAAAAAATGCTTTCTTGTCAGTGCGGAAAATCAAATAATATTTTTAAACAATTAATGGCACCTCAAATTGCTTCTAAAAAAGTTGATACAAAAAAAAACAAGCAAGAAGAATTTTATAAAACAGTAAACAAAAAATTAAGAGATCTAAGGGATTACGTTGAAAAAAATGCAGAATATGTTGGAGAGAATTTTGTATCTGAAGCTAGATCAATTCATTATGACAAAAAAAATGTAAGAAGTATTTATGGAAAAGCCACTCCCGAACAAACCGAGGAGCTTTTGGACGAGGGAATTGAAGTAAATACTGTACCTTGGATTGATAAGGCAAATAATTAATTTTTTTTAAAGTAGCACATATAATTTACATCTGTATCACTACTTAAACTCCATTTATTTTTAAAGGGATTAAAGGTAACACCTTTAGTTTCTATATGAGCAAGAAGATGTTTTGAAACTTTATTAATTATATCGTTTGGTGATATAAATTTTTTCCAATCATGTGTTCCAATTGGAAGCCAACGTAAAACATATTCAGCCCCAACTATAGCTAAGGCAAATGACTTGAGTGTTTTATTTAAAGTAGCAAAAAATATAATTCCATTAGGTTTTAATAAGTTTACACAGCTCTCAATAAAAAAATTTACATCTTCAACGTGTTCAATAATTTCCATACATAAAATGACATCAAACTTTTGATCTATAATTTCTTCGGGCTTAATGTTGATATAATTAATTTTTAGATCATTTTGTTTCATATGAATTTTGGCTACTTCAATATTTGTTTTTGCAGCATCTATTCCAGTAACATTAGCGCCAAGGCGGCAAAGCGGTTCACATAGAAGTCCACCACCACAGCCTACATCAAGTATATCTAAATTATTGAAGGGTTTGCTTTGATCTAAGTCTTTTGCGAATTGACTTGATATTTCATTTACTAAATATTCTTGCCTTACAGGATTAAATTTATGTAATGGTGCAAATTTACCTTTTGGATTCCACCATTCTTCAGCGAGTTTGTTAAACTTTTCGATTTCTTCTTTATTTGCTGTGTTTTTTGTTTGCATATTTTTTGTAGTTTGTATTGTTTAATTTATAACTGAAGAGTATTTAAGTACAAATTTTTATTAATAAAATGACTACAATAGTAATGAAATTTGGCGGTACTTCTGTTGCTAAAATCGATAGAATTAAAAATGTTGCTGATATAATTGTAAATAAAAAAAAAGAAGGTTTTAAAATAGCCGTGATTGTATCTGCTATGGCTGGCGTTACGAATGATTTGGTCGAGAAATCAAAAGCTATTTCAAGCAATTTCTCTAATGAAGAGTATGATGTTCTTTTATCATCTGGCGAACAGGTAACTTCGGCACTTTTATCAGCTTGCTTGATAGACAAGGGTATAAAAGCAAGATCAATGTTGGGATGGCAAATTCCTATAGTTACAGAAGGTCAGCATAAAAATAGTAGAATTATATCTGTAAATTCAAAAACTATTTTAGAAAATTTAAATAATGATCACGTTGTTGTTGTGCCAGGCTTTCAGGGCTTGTCTGAAAAATTAAGAATATCAACAATCGGGAGAGGTGGATCAGATGCATCTGCAGTGGCTTTAGCAAAAGCACTAGATGCAGATCGATGTGAAATTTATACAGATGTTGAAGGAGTTTTTACTACTAATCCTGATATTTGTGATCAAGCAAAAAAAATTGAGAAAATTTCTTATGATGAGATGTTGGAGATGGCAACATTAGGTGCAAAAGTAATGCAAAGCTCTTCAGTTCAAAAAGCAATGATGAATGATGTTGAGATATATGTAAAGTCTACATTTGCTCCAGAAAAAGATGGAACACAAATTTTAGCTGAAGATAAAATTTCTTATGATAAAGTAATTACTGGTGTTGCTTATACGAGAGATGATGCAAAAGTTACACTGGTAGGTGTAAAAGATAAGCCTGGTGTAGCTTCTGCAATATTTAAACCTCTTAACGATCAGAATATTGTAGTCGATATGATTGTACAAAATATTTCAGCTGAAACTCAAAAAACTGATGTCACCTTTACTATAAAAAGAGATGATTTAAAAAAAACTGAGACTATCCTCGGTGGTCTTAAATCTGATATTGGTTATGATAAACTTTCAACAGATAATAAAGTATCAAAAATATCAATTGTTGGTGCGGGAATGATAACTTACCCGGGAGTTGCGTTTAAGATGTTTAACGCTTTAGCCTCAAAAAATATAAACATATTAGTAATCTCGACATCAGAAATTAAAATTTCGGTGTTAATTGATAATAAAAATACAGAGCTAGCTGTAAAAACATTGCATTCTGCATTTGAATTAGATTAAATTAAAAAATGACATCGGTAAGACCATTTAGAGATATTAAAAGAAGAGCGTCAAAAGAAATTTCTGTTGGCGACGTTAAGATTGGCGGATCTAATCCAATATCCGTACAATCTATGACAAATACACTAACCACTGATGTTTTAAAAACCGTAGATCAAGTAAATGCTATTCATGAAGCTGGTGCAGATATCGTAAGAATTTCTTGTCCAGATGAGGATTCTACAAGAGCGCTAAAGGAAATAGTTAAACAGGTGAACGTTCCTATTGTTGCAGACATTCATTTTCACTACCAAAGAGCAATTGAGGCGGCCAAAGCGGGTGCTAGTTGCTTAAGAATAAATCCAGGCAATATTGGTTCTAAAGATAGGGTAGCAGAGGTAGTTCAAGCTGCAAAAGATTACAACTGTTCAATTAGAATAGGAGTTAATGGCGGATCGTTAGAAAGAGAAATTTTAGAAAAATATAAAGAACCATGTCCTGAGGCTTTAGTAGAAAGTGCTAAAAAAAATATTGCTTTATTAGAAGAAAATAATTTTGAAAATTTTAAAATTAGCGTTAAAGCATCAGATATTTTTTTAGCAGTGGGGTCTTATAGATTATTAGCTAAGGTATGTGATTACCCCTTACATCTTGGAATTACAGAAGCTGGAGGTTTATTTTCTGGAACAGTTAGATCATCAATTGGTCTTGGTTTATTATTATTAGAGGGTATCGGAGATACCATAAGAGTATCTTTATCTGCAGACCCCGTGGAAGAGGTAAAGGCTGGATTAGAAATTCTTAAAAGTCTTGGTCTAAAAAATAGAGGTGTAAAAATTATATCTTGCCCTTCATGCGCAAGACAAGCTTTCGAAGTAATTAAGACTGTTGAAATCTTAGAAAAAAAACTTTCTCATATAAAAGAACCTATGACACTTTCTATTATTGGATGTGTTGTTAATGGCCCAGGTGAAGCTGCACAAACAGATATTGGTTTAACTGGTGGTGGCAAAGGAAATAACATGGTTTATCTTTCAGGTCTTCAAGATCATAAAGTTCCAAGTGATGATATTGTTAAACATATTGTAAAGCTAGTTGAGAACAAAGCAGAAGAAATAAGAAAAAGTAAAAATGTTACCAATTAACAAAGTTAAAGAAATTATTTCTAGATATGAGACGCTAGAAAAAACGCTCTCTCAAACTGATATAGATAAAAATACTTACGTTAAAAATTCAAAAGAATATTCTTCAATTGGAGATATTATTATTGATGTAAAAAACTATATTAAAATGGTTGAGGACAAAGAGAGTTCTGAAAAGATCTTAGAAGATAAATCTGTTGATAAAGAGTTAAAAGAAATGGCAGAATTAGAGCTTAATGAAATTAAAGAAAAAATAGGAGAACTTGAAACTAAAATTAAAATTTTCATGTTGCCAAAAGATGAAGCTGATGAAAAAAATGCCATTATTGAAATTCGTGCTGGTACCGGCGGCTTAGAAGCGTCTTTATTCGCTGGAGATTTATTTGAAATGTATCAAAAAGTAGCCTCAAATAACGGTTGGAAAACCGAGATAATCAGTATCTCTGACAGCGATGCTGGAGGCTATAAAGAAGTTGTTTTTTCAGTCACAGGTAAAAATGTATTTTCAAAATTAAAATTTGAATCTGGTGTACACCGAGTTCAGAGAGTCCCAAAAACAGAAACGCAAGGACGAGTACACACATCTGCAGCAACAGTTGCGGTTTTGCCTGAAGCAGAGGATGTAGATGTAAAAATTGACGAAAATGATCTTAGGATTGATGTATTTCGATCTAGTGGACCAGGCGGACAATCAGTTAACACAACTGATAGTGCTGTAAGAATTACTCATATCCCAAGTGGAATTGTAGTTTCACAACAAGACGAAAAATCACAGCACAAAAATAAAGCTAAAGCATTAAAAATTTTAAGATCAAAACTTTATGAACTTGAGCGATCAAAATTAGAAAAAGAAAGGTCATCTGCAAGAAAATCTCAAATTGGATCAGGTGATAGATCTGAAAGAATTAGGACTTATAATTTTCCACAAGGAAGAGTAACAGATCATCGTATTAATTTAACACTTCATAAATTAACTGATTTTTTATCAGGCGATGTATTTTCGGAGATTTCGGATGCATTACAAATTCAATTTCAGGAACAGCAATTGGAAAGTTAATGAATATCAGTAAAGCTTTAAAAAATTCTTATAATTTATTATCCGGTATATCTAAAACATATAAACTAGATACAGAAGTTTTATTGGCACATGTCTTGAAGAAAAAAAATAGATTGGATTTATTTCTAAATACTAAAGAAGAATTAAATAAAGAAGAAAGAAAAAAATTTATAGATTTTGTTAATCAAAGAATATCAAAAAAACCTGTATCCAAAATAATAAATCGAAAAAGTTTTTGGAATTTTGATTTAGATATCTCAAAAAAAGTCTTAATACCAAGACCTGAAACAGAAGTTTTAATTGAAATGGTTACAAAAGAAATAAATAAAAAAAAGAATCTTAATTTTTTAGATATTGGATGTGGCTCAGGTTGTATAAGCATATCTTTATTGGAATACTATAAAAAATCTTTTGGTACAGGAATTGATATTTCAAAAGATGCTATTTTAAACACCAAAACAAATTTAATTAATTACAGCTTAACAAATAGGATTAAACTTTTAAGAAAGAATATCTTTATATATAAAACTGATAAGAAATTTGATTTAATTATTTCTAATCCACCTTACATTAAATTATCTGATTATATTAATTTAGATCTGGGAATAAAAAAATATGAGCCAAAAGAAGCATTTATTGGAGACAATAAAGAAGGCTTAAAATTTTATAAAGAGATAATAAAAAAATTTAGAAATAATATTAAATTAAATGGTTACCTTGCTTTTGAAATTGGAGATAATCAGTTTATGCAAATTAATAAATTATTAATTTCTAATGGTTTTATTGTGATTTCTAAGTATAAACTAATTAATAATCAAATAAGGTGCTTGTTAGCTAAAAAGGTAAAAAATTATACTTTACAATAACATAAATTTATGGTCATTAAGAGTATCTTAAATAAGATTTTAATTAATTATTATAAATTATAAAAACCAACCAAATGGCAAATTTTGATAGACGTCCTAGAGGACGAAATAATAATAGAAGAAATGGTCGAAGACACAATGGTGCAAGACCATCGCAAGTAATTAAATTAAATGATCAGGGGCGTTCATTTAACCACCAAAGAGTTGGATTTAATGGAAATGCATCAAAATTATTTGAAAAGTATAACAAATTAGCCTCGGAAGCCTTGGCTTCTGGAGATAAAATTTTAGCAGAAAACTATTTTCAACATGCGGATCACTTTGCAAGAATGATACCACCGCCTGAAGAAATGAAAAGTATCTCCGAAGAAAATAAAGATGAAGAAACAACAAATGCAGAAGAGCGTAGCATTGAAGATAATATATCTCAAGAATCTGATTTAAATAAAGTGGATGGTGATAGTAATACTGTAGTGGCTAAATCTTCAGATTAAAGTAAATAATTAATTTTTAAATTTTAAAAAAATTAAATTTGTGTCTTCAAAAAATCAATTACTAGACCAGCTTGAAGCTGAAGCTATATCCATCATTAGAGATGCTTATGCAAATTCTGACAACCCAGTGATGATGTATTCTATTGGAAAAGACTCATCAGTATTACTACATTTAGCAAGAAAAGCTTTTTATCCATCTAATGTACCTTTTTCGCTATTACATATAGATACAAAATGGAAATTCAAAGAGATGATCTCATTTAGAGACAAAATTAAAAAAAAATTTAAATTAAAAATAATAACTTATACTAATCAAAAAGGTTTAAAACTTAACCCTCAAAAAGACAAAAATTATACCGACGTAATGAAAACAAAAGCATTAAAAGATGCTTTAGATAAATATAAATTTGATGTTGTATACGGTGGGGCAAGAAGAGATGAAGAGGCAAGCAGATCCAAAGAAAGAATAGTATCTGTTAGAGAATACGGTCATCTTTGGAATCCAAAAAATCAAAAACCAGAGTTATGGAGCCTTTACAACTTTGGAAGAAATGATGGTCAAACACTGAGAGTATTTCCAATCTCCAATTGGACTGAGTTTGATATTTGGAATTATATCAAAAGAGAAAATATAGAAATTGTTGACCTTTATTTTTCAAAAAAAAGAAAATGCGTAAAAAGAGATGGCGCATATTTTTTTTTAGATGACAAAAGATTTAAGATTAAAAATAATGAAAAAATAATATTTGAAAATATTCGATTTAGAACATTAGGCTGTTATCCACTTACAGCAGGAATTAAAAGTAATGCTAAAAATCTCAATGAAGTCATAAAAGAAACTTTATATGAAAAAAATTCAGAAAGATCAGGACGCCTTATTGATTTGGATAAACCAAATAGTATGGAATTAAAAAAACGTGAGGGTTATTTTTAATGGATATAAAGAAAATAGTTACTTGCGGTAGCGTTGATGACGGCAAATCTACTTTAATTGGAAGAATAATTTATGAAACTAAAAATATTTTAGACGATCAAAAATTAAAATTAAAAAATTTATCTAACAGATACGGAACAACAGGTTCAAAATTGGACTATGCTCTTTTATTAGATGGTCTACAAGATGAAAGAGAACAAGGTATTACAATTGATGTAGCACACAGATATATTAATTATAAAAATCATAGATTAGTTTTTCATGATAGTCCTGGACATCATCAATACACTAAAAATGTTGTAACTGCTGCATCGAATTGTGAAATAGCAATTCTTTTAGTTGACTCAAAAAAAGGAATTTTAGAGCAAACTATGAGGCATATTAAAATTTTAAAATTTCTTGAAATAAAAAATATAATTTTTGCAATTAATAAAATAGATACAATTAACTATAATAAAAACAAATACGAAGAAATCAAAAATAGTTTAGATAAATTTTTAAAAAATACAAATAGTATACAGAAATTTTATATTCCAACCTCAGCACTAATTGGAGATAACGTTGTTTCAAAATCAAGAAAAATATCTTGGTACAAAGGCAAAAGTATTCTTGATACAATTATCTCAATTAAGAATAAAAAATTTAATACTGATAGTTTTTTAAGTGTACAAAATATTCATAGACCTAATAGGCAGATAAGAAATTTTTTGGGAGATCTGCATGGCAGTATAAAAACTAATCAGCAAATTAAAATCTTACCTTCTGAAAATACAACTGCTATAAAAAGTATTTTTCATAATTTTAAAAAAGTTAAAAAGTTATCAAACTCTTATGTAAGCTTAGATTTAAAAAAACAAATTGATATTTCCAAAGGTGATGTGATTGTAACAACAAATAATAAAAACATTTCAGCTGGTAATGCTTTTAATGCAGATGTAGTAGTTACTTCTTCTGATAAAATAATACCTGGTAGACAATATTTAATCAGAATTCATAATAAAATTTCAAAAATAACAGTTTTAAAAATTAAAAAATCTCATTTTTCTTTAAAAGAAAAAAACATCAATATTAATGAACTAAATTTAAACGAAATTGGAGAAATAGAGTTCACAAGTAATGATCAATTAGTTTATTCAACCTCTCCTAAAGTCCCTGGTTTAAAAAATTTTGTATTAGTTGATGAACTTAGTTTTGCAATTGTTTGTGCCGGAAAAATAAATTTTGAATTAAGGCGATCGGGAAATATTTTTAAAACTGACGGTAAAATTAATAAATCAATTAGAGCAAAAATGAAAAGGCAAAAACCAAAATGTATTTGGTTAACAGGTTTGTCAGGTTCTGGAAAATCAACTATTGCTCAAGCTTTAGAAAAAAAACTAACCCAGCAAAATAAGCATGTATACATCCTTGATGGTGACAATTTGAGACTTGGGGTAAACAAAAATTTAGGCTTCACAGCAGCCGACAGAGCAGAGAATATTAGAAGGGTAGGAGAGATTAGTAAGCTAATGGTTGATGCTGGTTTGATTGTAATTGTTGCAGTTATTTCTCCATTTGCAAAAGACAGGGCTTTTGCAAAATCTTTATTTGAAAAAGATGAATTTTATGAAGTATTCATTAATACACCATTGAAAGTTTGCATGAAAAGAGATCCTAAAAATTTATATAAAAAAGCCAGAAATATTAAAAATTTTAGTAAAATTGGTTTAACAAATGGTTATGAGGAACCAAAAAAACCTTTTTTAAAAATAGATACTTCCAAAGAAAATGTTGCATTATCATTAAATAAGATAATTAAAAAAATATTTTAATTTACTAAATTTGATCGCATTACATCAATTTTAATTCTAGAGATTTCAAATTTTTCTCTATCTTCACCTCTTAAGGTTCTACCAGAAGGAAGCTTTAGCCTTTGCGAGTTTATTCTTTTTCCATTTACCAGAACTTCATAATGTAAATGGGGACCAGTTGATCTACCGGTGCTACCGACATAACCAATTATTTGTCCTTGCCTAACTTTTGCCCCTCTTTTAATTCCTCTCGCATATCCATTTAGATGAGCATAAGCAGTTTTATATTTAGAGTTATGTCTTATTCGAATATACTTTCCATATGCACCATTCCATTTTGCCATTTCAATTATTCCCGAGCCTGACGCCATGATAGGAGTTCCTTTTGGAGCGGCAAAATCTGTTCCTCTATGCATTTTATTATAACCAAGGATTGGATGCTTCCTCATACCGTAAGTAGAAGATAATCGAGCACCGTTGATAGGAGTTTTCATTAAAGCTTTCTCGATACTCTTTCCGTTTGTTTGGTAATAACCAGGAATGCCTTTTTGATCTACAAAGCGATAAAGCGCAATTTCTCTGCCTTTGTTTTTCATATAAGCATAAATAATTTTACCATTTTTTTGAAGCTCTCCATCATCATCAACATATTTGTCATAAACAATTTGAAAGATATCATTTTTTCTAATGTCTCTTTGAAAATCAATTTCAAATCCAAATATTCTTGCAAAATCTACTACAACTTCAGCCTCAATATTTTCTTTTTGAGCAGCTTGGAATAAGCTTGATTTAATTAATCCTTCACCAAGAACAGTTTTTTTATAGAGAATTTTTTCAATTTTATTTGCTACAAACTTGTTATCTTGTTTAAAAATATGTAAAGAATTTATGTTATCTAAATTGACAGTTAATCTAATAATTTCTCTATTATCTTTATTAGTTAAAACCTCAAAAATTTGATTAGTATTAATTTTTTTCAGGCTGATGTACTGCCTTAAAATTTTAGAAATATTAAAAATTTCTTTTTGTGAAGCGCCTGCTTCACTTAGTATTGAATTAAGACTTTGCCCTTTTTTGATGACAATAGTTTTTTTATTATGTTGATTTTGAATTTTATCTTTTATTAATGAATGAAAATTTATTAGCTCGTCTTTAAATTCTGAATAATTTTTTGTTTTTTTATTTTTGTTGTAATAATTTTGATTTAAAAAAAAAAACGAAGAGATGATTAAAAAAATTAATCCAGAAATAAAAAATTTTAAGTTTTTTTTATTAAGATTTTGAACCATATTTTAAAAAGTTAATTGGTATTATTTATCTACTATAAGTTGATTTTAAAGAAAAATATTGTCAAAAAACCCTTATAAATCAACGTTTTTTTGCTAATTTTGACTGCTTGACTTAGGTTAGTTTTCATTTATTACACAACTTCCTAACGCCGATTAATTTAAATTATTCAGGTGTTTAGCTTATAAATTTAAATAAAACTGAAAAAAATCTTTTACTGGTTAAGAGATTTTTCACAGTTTTGTAGAGCTCTTTAAAACGTAAATTATAGAAGAGAAGCGTGGACGGTTATATTTGTCAAAAAAAATTTGTCGTACACGCTTATAATAAACTTATACAAATAGTAA
>CENJ01022974.1_pt1 | contig 36882 bp, 36 predicted proteins | sample 356161 | NCBI WGS metagenome assembly CENJ01 (sample SAMEA2619531, study PRJEB7988) | marine metagenome | biome: marine biome (ENVO:00000447); feature: surface water layer (ENVO:00002042); material: "saline water (ENVO:00002010), including plankton (ENVO:xxxxxxxx)" | depth 5 m | reverse complement strand
TTCCGGGCTTTAAAATACTTTAAACTCATTTAAAACAATTAAGATACCTATATGTTTGATAGATTTAAAAACCTAGATAAAAAAGAAAAATTAGAACTTTATAAAGTACTCGGCTGGTCCATTTGTGCTCTTATTGGAGGTGCAGGTAGCGCAAAGCAGATAGGTGTAGGTGCTGACTTAGGAGATATAATATTGGGTTGGACCCTTAGTCTTGTAATAATCTTTGTAGTCTTTAGAGTGCTTAGAGTTCTTAAAATAATTTAGATTTATAAACAAAAGACAAATTCATTAATGAAATTTTCAAAAAAAGAAGAATATTTACGTCAAAAAGATAAGAAATTAAAAAAAATAATTGATGAAAATGGGCATATTACATTTAAGCCTGTTAAAGTAAATCAGTTTGACACACTCGTTGGAATAGTTATCTCTCAATTTATATCAACAAAGGCATCAAATTCTATTTTTAATAAATTAAGAGATAACTTTAACTCAGAATATTTAAATGAAAAACAATTTCAAGATCTAACAGTGAATCAAATTAAAAAATTAGGACTAAGTACACACAAATCAAAAACTATAAAGGAACTTTCAGACTTATTTCTAAGTAGAAGTTTTGAAGATTTATCAAAATTGAACAAGAAAAATTTAAATGATAAGTTAATTTCTGTATTTGGAATTGGACCATGGTCTATAAATATGTTTGAAATATTTTGTTTAGGAGAGCTAGATATTTTTTCTTCAAAAGATGCTGGACTAAGACTTGCAATGAATAAAGGAGGGTTTGTAAAGCCAAATAGTGAATGGAATGTTTATGATTTATATGCTGAAAAATGGTCTCCTTATAAAACAATTGCTTCATTGCATCTATGGAAAGTTGTCGATTAACAACTTGAACTTTTAATTTTCTTATTTATATGCAGTATTGAAATATCCAGATTTAATGATATTAGGTGTAAGCCTATCCATGGTGCAGTCTAAATTAATCCAACATTGATCTCCTATGTCAGGCCTGACCCACCCATTGTTATATTCAAAATATTCTGCAATCCCAACAGGATCAAATAATGCCAAATTCGCACCATCAAAAAATGAGCTGTATGAACTAAATCTAACAATTGTCAATAAGCTAACAACAGCCAGAGAATACAAAACAATATTATTTATATTTATTTTGAAACTTTTTATATTTATACCCAAAAACGCAATAGAAACGATTAACAATCCTGTTAGATATCTAGGTATTGGCCCAAACAATAAAAGATAAAAAGTATATAAAACTAAGTAACTGTAGACAGAAAAGTTAGTGGTCGAATCTATTTTTTCTTTATTCGTAAAAATAAATTTTAGTAAAAATATTATTACAAATGATATTAAAAAATTAATTGTTACAATTCTATTTATTTCAAAACTAATAAAGTCATTAAACCAGTTTTGCAAGGACTTATTATCATATAAATAATCTATAAGAGAATAACTTGCTGTAGTTGAAATACTTTCATAATCTTTTGTGGATTCAGGAATATACCAATCAAAATTATTGATACATGTAAATGATACTGGAAAGATAAAGCAGCCTGTAGTCATGTAGTTTTTTAGAATCCAAATGAGAAAAAATATTGTAGAAGGGATTAACGAAAAAAACAAATTTCTGGGTTTTAAAATATTTTTCTTCAATAAAATTAAAACACTCAAAAGAGCAGGATAAAGAATCATCGCTGAACTTATTTTTATTTGAATCGCAAAAAGAACCAAGATACTGAGAAGTAATATATCTAAATTATCTACATTGCGACTTTTAATTATCATAACGGAACTTATCGAAATGATTAGAACGATTATTGCAACAGCCATATCCTGCTTTGCAACCCCTTGAATATACAAAAATCCGTTTCTACCACCATTTAATCCAAAATTATCAAGTAGAGAGTAAAGAATTAAAAGTATCGAAATATTTTTGACGACAATATTCAAAGGATTCCTTATACTTTCTATCAAATAAATGTAAAAGGTTTGAATAAAAATTAATGTAAAGAAATGAATTAATATAAAAGATTTATCAATCCATAGAACACTCGAGATATATTCATATATAGATGACATACCAAATGTCCAAGATATATTTACTGTACCAAATATCATATTTGATTCGCGAAGCCAATTTTGATGATTCAGATGATAAAATCCAGCGTCATAGTGCCAAGAAGTATCATAAGCACTAAAAATTAATATAGAAGGAATTACAACATAATATAATATATTAAAAGCATCAAAAGAGATTTTATACATCGGTTCTAAATTAAAAAGATTTCCACTTAAGGCAATAATCAAAATAGCCAGCACAAAAATACTTTTTAAAGGAAAAATAAAATGAACAATTATCAATAAATTACCAATAAAAACTATTCCAACTAAGGGACAAATTATTGTTTTTTTAACATGTAGAGTTTGCAAAATTTTCTTATTGTTTAAAAAATATCTTCTTACAAATTCTAGAAAAGATCTTCCTGAAAAATAAAAGTAACCAAATAAAAGAATATATTTAATTAGCAGGGTTGCATGAGTGATAATCAAATTCATTGATATTAATTATTACATAATGGAACTAGATAAGTTAAGTATAAATATAGTAATTTGTTTTATAAGAAATGGTAACATGACTCGTAATGATCGATAAAAATCAATATTACGATTACATAGAAGAATTCATAGATTTATACTCTAAAAGACCATTTAAGGTTAATAGCAATGGAATGAGGTTTAATCATTCATTTGGAATCTTCTATATTTTAAAAACTAAAAAACCCGAATTGGTTATTGAAAGCGGGGTAGACAAAGGGCATTCAACATGGCTAATTGAAAATACTATTGATACAGAAATTGTTTGCATCGATCCAAAACCTCACAATATTGTTTATAAGCCAAAAAATGGGATTTATTTTGAAGATGATTTTGTTGGAATAGATTGGACAAAATTTAATATAAACAATTCACTATGTATTTTTGATGATCATCAAAATGCTTACTCTCGATTAATGGAAATGAAATGGTGGGGATTTAAATCTGCTATATTTGAAGACAATTTTCCAACAGGTGAAGGAGATTCATATTCGATAAAACAAGCACTTGATGAGACAGGGCACGAAAGAATACAACTTTCTGATGGTTTTCAACAAAGCACTTTAAGAGGGAAATTAGTCAGATATATTGAAGAAAAAGTTTTGTTAAGAAACTATTGGAGGCAAAGCATATTAAGAAAACCAAACAAGATAGACAAAGTAGCTTTAGGTTTAAATCTTAATGAGTACTTTGAAATTCCACCCATTTATGTAAGTAAAATTAATCACTTTAATAAAGATTGGTCGGGAAATTATGAAATTATATCAAAACCCCTATTTAAAAATATGGAAGACATACCAAAAATTAATAAGATTTTAAAAGATGTTCCTGAAAAAGAATTACTTGATGAGTTTGGATATTGTTATATTTCTTTTTTAAGTTTGAAATAATAAAAATAAATTTTTAAACAATTATTGATAATATAATCTTTTATGGGAAAAAATTGGACAAGTTTTGTTTAAAAAATTAGTGGATCTGTACAGAAAAACAATTTATGTATCTCGACTGACATCTGTAGGAAATAAAAAGCTTAGAATATTTCTATCAGTAATCTTATCAAATGCAGCAGTAGCTCTCGATATTTTAATTATTGTTACATTTTCTACACTTTTGACTGATGAAATTACATATTCAAACGAAATAATTGTTGACTTAATTACTTTTTTATCAAATAGCTTACTTACTCTTCCCTTATTAGTAATCTTCAGATTTCTTTTTTTATTAATTGAAAAATTAAACATCGAAAGTCTAAGTCTGGGAGTAGCTGAAAATTTGAGATTTTATGTTATGAAAGAGACATTCACTAAAGGAAATCTATCGACAAGCGATGCATATTATTTTATAACCCAAGTAAGTGTTCATATCTCATCATTTTATAGATCCTTTGCAACATTTTTAAATAGTAGTCTCCAAATCGTTGGGTATTCTTTATTTTTAATTTATACAGATATAAGTATCTTCTCAGTATTTTTTATTGGCGCAGTTATATTGATAATACCAACAAGATATTTAATAAAGCGTGGGAAATATTACCAACATATATCTTTCATTGAGGCAAAAAATGTAAATTCATATATTCAAAGGATCATTGACAATGTTTTCCTAATAAAAATATTAAAAACAATGAAAAAGGAATTTGATAATTTTGGAATATTATTAAAAAATTATACTTCAAGTCAAACAAGTAACGTAACTTTCGGAGCCTTAAATAGCATCCTTCCGACATTTGCGACGCTTTTTATACTTTCTTTTTTATTTACAACTACCTCATTTGTAAAAACAATATCAATAGAATTTATTGGTGTTTTATTAAGACTTTTTCAATCGTTGAGTTCATTTAATAATGGATTAAATTTAGTTATTAACTCAAGCGTTCACGTTGAAGAGCTTTATAAATTAAATAAACAAAGCCCCAGTGTTGAGTTAAACAACTATGTGATAAATGAAAACTTAGAACAAGCAGTAAAAGTTGATAGAGTTAGCTTTAAATATTTTAATTCTGATAAAAATCTTTTTACTGACTTAAGTATTAATTTTGAAAAAGGAACTCATACAATTCTAACTGGTCCAAATGGTTCAGGAAAAAGTACAATTTTAGGATTAATTTCAGGCCTCTATATTCCTCAGTCTGGGAAAGTAAGTATATCCTCAAACAAAGTTGGTTATATTGGTGTTACACCCTTGATCATTGATGGGACTATAAAAGATAATCTTTTGTATGGAAACGATTTAGAAGTAAAAGATGAAGAAATATTAGAAATACTTGAAAAATTTTCTTTTACTCCTGAAAATAAATCTATGAGTTTAGATACAGTAATCAACAATACATCATTATCTTCTGGCCAAATGCAAAAAGTATCTTTTATGAGATCTTTATTAAATAATTCAGACATACTTTTGCTTGATGAAGCTACCTCTAATTTAGACGAAAATTCAAAAGTACTCATTTTTGATATTTTGAGAGATAAAAAAATAACAATAATCAATTCGACTCATACCAAAGAAGACTTTGTCTACGATTTAGAATTTAGAATTTCAGTCAATGGAAATGAAAGATCAATCAACATTTATTAAGTATTTCAAATATATTGTATTCTTTAGAGGCAATGACGTTAAGTGAGTTTCTTAATTTAACTTTTTTGATTGCATTTTTAAAAATTTTTTCTTGTAAATCAATATCTCCATCTAATTTTTTCATTACTTTAAGTAAATTATCTGATTCCAAATCAAATAAAACTCCATTCTCTAATTGATCAATTAGTTCAATATTATTTCTTATTTTTGATGCAATTACTATGCACCCTGAAGACATTGCTTCTAAAATTGCTTTAGAGTTGCCCTCGTATTTTGAAAGAGACAGAAAGTATTTATAATTTTGATATTCTTCCAGGAGTTCTGAATTTCGAATTGTGCCTTTCAAATGTATATTGCTTAAATTTTTTGAAAATTTAAGAAGGTCTTTTTTTTCTGAACCATCTCCATAAATTACAAGTTCAAATTCCGAATCTTTAATTGACTCAATGACGAATTTATAATTTTTTTGTTTTTCTAGTCTTCCAACAGTCATTATATTATTTTTTCTTTCATCAATATTTCTAATATTTTCATTTATGTCAACCCAGTTAGGAATTAAGATTAATTTATTTTTCTTTATTGAAAACTTTGATTTTAGAAAATCGAAATCGACTTTTGAAGTTACTGAATATGCATCAGAGACTTTTAATGCAACAAATGTTAAAAATAAATAAAAGTATTGTTTTATTTTGTTTTTATTGTCATATTTACTGAATGTGTAAAGATCATAACCAGTTCTTATATACAAGCCTGAATTTGTAATTATTTTATACAATATTGGAACCCATGCTCCATATAATTGATTTGTCTTAATTATTTGTGGATTATTTCCTATTTCTCGTTTTAAATAGAATGGTATTATAAAACTTTTAAGAATCCTTATAAATTTATTGTTCGAATATTTAATAATATTGTAAATTGGGATAATTTCTAAATTATCAATCAAATTTACAAATTTTAAATCATCAGAATTACCATATGTAACAAATGTAAAATTAATTTTGTATTTTTCTGATAATTCTTTATACAGTTTTATTTCTCTTGATATCAAACCGGAATTATCCCAATCTTCAAGAGATACGCCATATGTGAAAAATAAAATTACATTCATTATCTATTTCACACTCTCATTTTTGAATTAATCTATTATAGATTAAAAAGAAATGAAAAAAATATTACTTATTCATAACAGATATAAACATCAAGGCGGTGAAGATGTAGCTGTTAAAAATGAAGTGGCTCTTTTAGAACAAAACTTTAAAGTTGAAGTGATTTATTTTGATAACAATCTTAAAAATTTACTTAACCTATTACTTTCATTTATATTTAATTTGAACCGAAATAGTCAAAAAATTCTTAGAAAAAAAATAAAAGAATTTAATCCTGATTATGCGTATGTGCATAATACATGGTTCAAAGCATCATTAGGAATATTTAGGACATTAGATAAAGAAAAAGTACCGATAATTTTAAAAATACATAATTTTAGATATTTTTGTACACGATCATTTTTATCAAAAAATCATTTTATTGATAAAAATATATGTCAGGCTTGTGGTGCTGATCAAAAGAATTTTAAAAATTTTAATAAATATTTTCAAAATTCTATTTTGAAGTCTTTATTTGTAATTAGATATGGTAAAAAATATTTTAAAATCTTAAAAAATGAAAAAATTAAAATTTTAGTTCTAACAAAATTTCATCAAGAATTTTTAAAAAATCTTACTAACAGGCAGACTGTTAAAGTTTTTCAAAATTATCTTAAAACTGATTCAGCTAACAGAACGAACCAATCAGCAGAAAAATTTATTGTTTATGCTGGAAGAATATCATCAGAAAAAGGAGTAAAAGAATTAATCAAAACTTTTAGAGATATAAATGATAAAAATTTGAAATTAAAAATTATTGGTGATGGCCCTCAGCTTAAGGAACTAAAAAAGAGTTACAAATTTGATAATATTGAGTTTCTTGGGGAATTAGAAAATACTGAAGTTCTGTCGTTAATTTCTTCTTCCATTGGTGTAGTTTCAGCAACAAAACTTTATGAAGGTCAGCCAACTTTACTATGTGAAGCTTCGAAGCTTGGTATACCGTCAATATTTCCCAGGACAGGAGGTATAAGTGAATTTTTTCCAGATAATTATGAATTATCTTTCGAGCAATTTAATTATGAGGATTTAAAAAATAAAATTAAATTATTAAGTGATGAAAAGCTAAGATTGAATATTGGTGAAAACAACAAATCATTTATTGACACTTATCTCGATAGAAATAGTCTTACAAATAAGTTTAAAAAGATTTTAAATGAATAAAGAAAAATTAATTTCTGTAATTCTAAGTACATTTAATTCAGAAAAAACATTAGAAGATTCTGTAAAAAGCATTTTGGATCAAACTTATAAAAATATTGAGTTACTTATTATGGATGATTGCTCGGAAGATAGTACTTCGGAGATTCTAAAAAAAATAAAAGAAAATTATAAAAATGTGAAACTCTTTAAAAATGAAACAAATCAGGGATTAACTAAATCTCTAAATAAATTAATTACTAAATCCTCGGGAGATTTAATAGCAAGACAGGATTCAGATGATATAAGTCACCCCGAGAGAATAAGCATACAAGCTTTAGAAATTGAAAAAAACAAATTAGATTTTTGTTCATCGAGAGCAATAATTAAAGGTTCAAACAGAAAAATACCTGGCTTTTCTTTTTTCTTACCTCAAAAATTTACAATAAAGTATAAGAATCCATTTATCCACGGAACATTACTTATTAAAAAAGATGTCCTTCAAGCTATTGGTAATTATGATGAAAATTTTTACTATGCTCAAGACTACAAGCTTATGAGTGATCTTTTGAATCAAAATTTTAAATATTCTCTGATTAATAAACCTCTGTATGAATTAAATACAAAAAATAATATATCAACAAAAAAACTACAGGAACAAAACTATTACGCTGAATGTGTAAGAAAAAAAATAATTCCTAAGTTATGAAAGTATATATTAATTCAGCGAAAGAAAACTGGGTTGTCGATAGATTTATAAAAGAATGGAACAATTATAACTTCAAACAGTCTAAGTCTTATTTTTTTGGAAACAAACTAATTTGGTTGATTGCCCCTTGGACTTGGCACAAGATACCATTGACGTATCTAACTAAAAATAAAGTTCTCTGCACTATACACCATATAGATGAAGATAAATTTACAGAAACTGAAATTAAAGAATTTCAAGAAAGAGATACATATGTTAATGCTTATCACGTTATCTCTAACAAGACTTTTGATCAAGTTAAAAAACTAACATCAAAACCTATTTACAAAATACCTTTTTGGGTAAACCAGAACATATGGTTTTCAATTGAAAATAAAAAATCATTAAGAAAAAAATTTAACATAAACAATGATGCTTATTTAGTTGGATCATTCCAACGTGACACTGAGGGAAAAGATTTAATTTCTCCAAAACTTTCTAAGGGACCTGATCAATTTATAAAGATTATTTTACATTTAAATGAAAAACACGATAATTTATTGGTATTACTCACTGGTAAGAGAAGAAATTATATGATTTCAGAATTACGCAAAAACAAAATAAACTTCAAATATTTTGAAATGGCTTCTTTTAAAGAAATAAATGAACTTTACAATTTATTGGATTTGTATATTGTTTCTTCAAGATTTGAAGGAGGTCCTCAGTCTATTTTAGAATGTGGTATTACAAAAACACCAATAATTTCAACAAATGTAGGAATAGCTGAAGAAATACTTGGATCCGAATCAATTTTTAACATGAGTAATTTTGAAAAAGCAAAACCAAATATTGAAATTGCATATAAAAATTCTAAACAATTTATTATTCCTCAAGGATTTAATATATTTAATCAAGTTTTAAAAGATGTTTATGAAAATTAGTATCGGTACGAACATTAAAGATGGACCATGGGGAGGAGGTAACCTATTCGCAATAAATCTTATGAACTATTTACAAAATATTGGATTCGAAGTAATTAATGATTTATCTGATGACGATATAAATATAATTATCTTAACTGAGCCTAGGAAAACTTCAGAATCTTCAGCCTTTACTGATCTAGATGTTTTGAAATATAAAAAATATGTTAATAATGAATGTTTAGTTATTCATAGAATAAATGAATGCGATGAAAGGAAAAATACAAATTATGTCAATAAATATTTAATTCAAGCAAATAGAGTTGCGGATGCAACCATTTTTGTAAGTGAATGGTTAAAGAAATTATTTTTAGATCAGGGTTTAAAATCTAAAGAAAACTATGTTGTTTACGCTGGAGCAGATAGCAATGTCTTCAATGCTGATGGATTTCTTCCATGGGATCATAAATCTAAGTTAAAGATAGTAACTCACCATTGGGGAGCAAATTGGAATAAAGGTTTTGATATTTACTCCGAACTTGATAATATGTTGGGTTCATCTAAATATAAAGAAAGAATTGAATTTAACTATATAGGCAATTTACCTAAAAATTTTACATTCAAAAATTCAAATCATATTGAGCCGATGTCAGGGAAGGATTTGGCTGACTGTATAAAAACTAATCATTTATATTTAACAGCTTCGAAAAATGAGCCATCAGGGAATCATCATATTGAAGGACTTCAATGCGGACTTCCAATATTGTTTTTAGAAAGTGGAGGAACAACAGAGTATTGTAAAGATTATGGGTTGGGTTACACAAATGAAACTTTTGTTTTTCAACTCAACAACATGATATCCAATTATGATGACTACTTAATTAAAGCACAAGATTACCCAAATAATTCAGATAATATGTGTAGTGAATATTTACGTATAATCAACCAAATTTATGAAGGCAAGGATGAGTTTGAGCCAAACCCACTATTTGACAATAAAAACTATATATCAAAATATCTGTATTTAAAAAAGAGAAATTTTAATTCAACAAACTGATTAATCGATTTAGTTCATTATTAAATACGGACAGATTAAATTTTTCTTCAATTAAAGCCCTAGAGTTACTTTTTATTTTTTCACGTTTTTCATCATCACGCAATATTGATTTAATTTCTTTAACCCAGTCTTCTACGGAGTTGTTTTCTATAAAAATCAAATGCTTATTATTTTGAAAATTTTCAAAATCCCAAAAACCTTTAGTTTTAGAAATTAATATTGGAACTTTCATAGACATTGATTGTAAAGCTACACTCTGACCTGATGGTTGAAGATTGTCTATAAGAGGTATTAAAGAAAGTTGAGCTGAACTATAATATTTCTTCATTTCTAAATCAGTCAACTCAGACAGATTCCAATGCCCTTTAATTAATTCTACATTCGGACTTAAAATTTCGTTTTCTGATATCTTAGATGTTATAAAAGTAAAATTATAATCTTCTAATTCCTTTGCAAGTTGAATTACTTTTTTATAATCTCTTTTACCATCATTACCAATAAATAGGATATTATTTTTTTTAGTCCTCGATTTTTCATTAACCCAAAATTCAGAATCAACACAAAATGGAATATAAAAATATTTGTTATGAAATGTGGGAAATTTTTTTAATGCTATTTCTTTTTCCGTTTTACTCAAAAAAACAATAACATCAATTTCTCGAATTAATTTGTTGATAACTAACTTTTGTATATTCAAAGAAATTATATTTTTAGTTTTTTTTCCAAATAAACCCATACAAATCATTACCGATTTTGTTTCGTATTTTTTTTTAATTTTTTTAAGCATAAATAATGATCCCAGAGCAAGTCTTTCATTCGTGAAAACAATTAAGTCTGAGTCTTTTAATTCACTTTTATTAGATCTAGTGTGTGATATTTCAAAATAAAAAGGAAGATTAGAAATTTTTCTTAAAATCTTATCTGTTATATTTAACAGAAGATTTTTGTTTGTTTTGTATTCTATGAAGTTGACATCTTTAACTCGATTTTTGAAAAAATCATATCCATAAAAAAATTCTTTAGCATAGCTGGGATTGTTAAACTTTTCTTCTCTTCCTGAGGAGAAAACGTATCTTATTTTTTTATCTTCCATAATTACAATCTATTACAAACAATTATTAATAATATATTCAAATAATTTAAAATTTTGTTGTTTTGTTAAAATAGTTGAAATGGCAAATAATCAATTTACCGCAGTAACCTTTACTAGCTCTGGATATATTGACATTTCTTATAATCTTATATTGTCAATAAAGAGAAACAAAGTGCCAATTAATCTAAAGTTATACTGTTTAGATATCGAATCCTTCAAATTTTTTGAAGAAAAAAATGAAGAAACATTTTTACTAGAAGATGAAAATAGCTTCTCTTATAAGCTAATGAAACAAAACGATTCAGATTTTGGAGAGTTAATGTTAAAAAAATTTTTCATTATTCATAAAAATTTATTGGAAGATACAAATGTTTTGTATGTTGACGGTGACATTGTTTTGAAGAAAGATTTTACTAAGTATTTCGAATCTTTATTATTAAAAAATGATATAGTTTTTCAAAATGATAAAAGGCCTTCAAAACCAAACCAAATAAATGTTTGCGCTGGATTTATGTTAATTAAATCAAATAAAAAAATGATAAAATTTTTTGATCCTGAAAAAATTCCTATAAAAAAGATAGTAAATTATAAAACACATGATCAAACACACTTAAATAAAAATTTAGCTAAATTTAAATACACAATTCTTCCACTTCAACACTTTCCAAATGGACCATATTTTTATGAAAATTATAATAAAATTGATCCTTTTATGGTTCATTTTAACTACATACTAGGAGAGGATAAAATATCAAGAATGAAGGAATTAAATGAATGGTATCTCTAACTTTCTTTTAGCAAAAAGGAAGCAAGTATTTTCTTTTGTTAATAACAAAATTCCAAAAACTTTTAGAGAAATATTTTATGGACTAACTTTGGTTTCAATTAGTTTTTGCATTTTATTTACAAGATCTTTCGCAGGAATTTATTTGTTTGGATTCAGATTAGGTGAAATATTGGTTGGCATATCTTTTTTGCTTTCTTTTTGTATATTATTTTTTCATTACAAAGATTCGAGTATTTTTGACAGAAAATATTTAATACCTAGTTTTAAATTATTAATTATTTACTTTTTTGTAACTTCAGTCATTTCGCAAACAAATTTATTAACACCATATGCATTCAAAACAAGTTCCTATATTTGGACAATTAGTTTTTTATTTGTTGGTGCTTACGTTATTGATAAAGTAGATAAAAAATATTTGAGGCTTGGCATTTTGCTGTTAGTTGTTGTTTATCTGTTTTCAAGTGGAAACTATCCAAATTTTTTAATCGATTTATTTTATGATATTTCAGATAAATTTCAGTTTATTAAAGGTTCCGAAATGGCTATTGCTTACATAACTATCGTTTTGCTAAGTTATAACTTATTTGACAATGAAAGGTTGAAATTTTCTTTACTTATATTTTTTGGGTCTTTATTTTTTCCAGCATTAGTTTTTAATAGTAGAGGTGCTTTTCTAGGAGGTTTTATTTTCTTAATTCTTGAATTATTTTATAACAGAAAATTCATATATAAAAACTTAATTTTCTCTCTATTGATAACTGTTTTATGTATTCCATTATTCTTTCTATCTTCATTGCGTGTTTATGGAAATTTTGATTTTGTTAAACTTCCGGAAAATCAACCTCAAGAGATTGTTCAAACTGTTGGTGAAGTAATCACAAAAAAAGAAACATCTAGAGTCTTTTTATCTTTTTATATTATTGATGGAACTTTACTTTCAAGTGATCCGACTACACATTGGCGCTTAGATATTTGGCAGGATGTTGTCAAAGATTTAAGATCTAAAAATTTGATAATGAATGGTTATGGTTACAATGAAATTATTCCTGTCATGACAGACCCAACCGCACCAGGGAGACTTGGTTGGGATGGTTTAAATGAAAACGTCCATAATTATTTTGTAAATGTTCTTGCAAGAGGAGGGTTGCCCCAGCTATTTATAGTGTTATTCTTTCAATATTTTTTATTCTCTCAATATAAGAAGAGACATGGGGATAATCGTATTTTGAGTTTCGTTGCACCTTTAATGTTCATAGCTTTAGTTGACGCAGTTATGGAAGGAGTCAACTTTCCCATAGTATTTTATACTTTTTATGGTTATTTCTTAAAAGTGGGAATAGACTAACATTTCATGAGAAGACAACTTATTTAACATTATGAGTATTGCATTTATTACAGGAATTACTGGCCAAGATGGATACTATCTATCTAAACTTTTGTTAGAAAAAGGATATGAAGTTCATGGTACTGTTAGAAGGTCATCGTCAATAAATACGTCTAGAATTGACGATCTAATATCAGAATATTCTACATCTGGACAACTTAAACTACATTATTCTGACCTACTTGATTCCGCTTCATTGAATAATCTTATTGGGAATATTAAGCCGGACGAGGTTTATAATTTAGCAGCTCAATCACATGTTTCGGTTTCTTTTAAAAATCCTATTTTTACAACCCAAACTGGAACACTAGGTTCAATATCTTTGCTTGAAGCAGTAAGACATGCGGAAAAAGAAATAAAATTTTACCAGGCTTCTTCATCAGAGATGTATGGAGGGGTTAATGAAGAATTACTAAATGAAGATTCACTTTTTTATCCAAAAAGTCCATATGCTGCTTCCAAAGTATTTGCACACAATATGACAAAAGTGTATCGAGAATCTTATGATTTATTCTGCGTAAATGGAATTTTATTTAATCATGAGTCACCATACAGAGGTGAAACATTTGTTACAAGAAAAATAACAAGAGCTGCAACAAGAATAAAATTAGGAATTCAAACAAAAGTTACTCTTGGAAATTTAGACGCCTCAAGAGACTGGGGATACGCTGGTGATTATGTGGAAGGAATGTATTTAATGATGCAACATAACAAGCCAGATGATTGGGTACTTGCAACAGGCAGGTCAATTACAGTGAAAGAGTTTGCTGAGTTAGCATTTAAAAAACTCGAACTCAACTGGGAAGAATATGTTGAAACATCTGAAAGATATTTTAGACCTAATGAAGTAGAGTTTTTATTAGGTGATTATTCAAAAGCAAAAAAACATTTGAAATGGGAACCTAAAACATCAATTGACAAATTAGTTGATTTAATGATTGAGAGTGATCTAAATTTAGCAAAACAAGAACAAGTTTTAATAAATGAAAACTTACTTAAACCTACTTGGGAAAATCCTAGCTAACTCTTTTTTCAGACAAATTATTTTGAAACCATTCATATGTTAATTTAATACCTTCTTCTAACTTAGTTTTTGATTTCCAGCCTAGTGAATTAATTAATGTGCTATCTATCAATTTTCTTGGATTTCCATCAGGTTTGGAATTATCAAACTTCAGGGACCCTTCAAATGAAAGAATTTCTTTTATTAAAGAAGCTAGTTCAAAAATTGATATTTCTTCACCACTTCCGACATTAATTAAACTACTATCAACTTTTTTATTGATTAAAAAATTTATACAATCTGCTAAGTCATCTACATATAAGAACTCTCTAAGAGGCTTGCCTGACCCCCATATCATAAATTCATCTTCGTTTCCCTCTTTTGCAATATGCATTCTATGAATAAGCCCTGGAATTACATGGCTATCTGTAAGTGAAAAATTATCATTTGGACCATAAAGGTTTGTAGGCATTAAATTAATAATTTCATGCCCATATTGTTTTGTCATTGCATCTGACATCTCTATCGCTGTTAATTTGGCCATTGCATAAGGAGAATTTGTAGGCTCTAACTTACCACTCATAAAGTAATCTTCTTTAATTGGATTCTCCGCATTTAAAGGATAGATACAGCTACTACCTAAATTAATAATTTTTATATCCGGAAATGGGATACAACTCTCAAGGAGGTTTAGATTAATTTTTAAATTTTCAAGAATAAACTCAGTTCTTTTTGTATTATTTGCATAGATTCCCCCAACTTTTGCAGCCGCATTTATAATTACGTTTGGCTTTGTAGTTGATATCAATTTACTAGTTTCTTTAAAGTCAAACAGATTCGTATCTTCTCTTGTCGAACTTACAACTTCTCCAATGTTCTCTGAAGATGATAAAACTTTCTTAACAGAGGTACCAACAAGGCCCTTGCTTCCTAAAATTAGTATTTTTTTATCCATTACTTAATCTTTATATTGATAGTAATAAAATTATATGTAATTAATTGATAAATCAGCAATAGAAAATAATTAATTTTATAATTACTTAAGTGAAGAACACATTACCTTATTTATTAAACTTACCTCCGTTTATGTTTAATGGAGTAGATATTGAAAACTATGGTTTTTATAAAAAAATAATTTTTCTCATAAAAGGAAAAATTCTTTCTTTAATAATTAATAATTCCAAAGGAAACATTTTTTGTTTTTTAATAAATTTGTTTTATAGAAAAAATAACAAAATATCTTTCGACAATGATCTTTACGTAAAAGATCTTGATATAAACAGAATTTCCTATCCAAACAAAAGAATTCTTAGAGTTGTAAATAATTACAAATATCATTTTACAAAAATACTTGACTCATATTGTATTTATGATGTTGAACTTAAAGATGGTGACCTGCTTATTGATTGCGGTGCAAATGTTGGAGAGATTAATGTTGCATTAAAAGAGGAAAAAATATTTGTTGAGTATATAGCATTTGAACCAGATCCAATTACCTTCAACTCCTTGAAAATAAACAATCCTGAATCAATTAAGAACTTATATAATGTAGGCCTATCAAATGAAAATAAAGAAGATATTCTTTATCTAGATGGTTATGGAGGAAATTCATCTCTTATTGATTTTGGCTCTAAGCATCAAATATCTGTAAACATTAAAAGACTTGATAGTTTTGATTTTCAAAAAAGAATAAAACTCTTAAAAATTGACGCTGAGGGATTTGAACCAGAAGTTTTGGAAGGCACACAAAGCATATTAAAAAATATTGAGTATATAGCAGTCGATTTCAGTCCTGAAAGGGGAACAGAGCAAAATTTAACAATTGTAGAAACAAATTCTTTTTTATACTTAAATAAATTTGAACTTGTAAAATTTGGTAATTATAGAATGATTGGCTTATATAAAAATAAAGAAATTACTACATGAAAAATCTTTTATGGTTAAATGACGTAAATGAAAACATTGAAAAGTTTCTAGAAAGTCTTAAATCTGATGATAATAAATATAACTTTCGACCTTCTAAAAATGGGCTAGAAGAAAGTGGCGAAAAACTGAACCTTGGTTTTAGTTGTTATGCCTTAAAAATTTTTTTTATTACAGGGCTTTGGGACAAGTTAGATGATCAAAAGAAAAAGGAATGGGCAGACAATATAAATTCATTTCAAAAAACTCAAAAAAAATTTCCTGAAAATTCTTTTATTGATGATGAGTATGTAAAGTACTTTCATTTAGAACAAAATAAACAAATATTAAAAAACTCAGTAAAAAAGGTTTTAAATTTTTTCCCAAATTTTAAATATTTAACTAAGAATGAGCTTTTAATGAATTCAATAAGAGCTGAATCGAAACAAGCTATTTCAACTTTATATCAAGTAAATACAAGTAATCAAAAAAAGTATAAAGACTTTCCTAGCGATCCTGAAACGATAAATTTATACTTAAAATCATTAAATTGGAGCAAACCATGGTCATCAGGAGCTCAATTTGCAAGTTTATGTGTTTTTAATAAGACCCAATTAGATAATCATCAAGCTTCAGTAAAGGAATTAAAGGACTTTTCAAATAAATTGGTGAATAAAGACTCAGGAGGTTACTATTTTGGCAACAGCCCGAACTCTCAAGAATTTATAAATGGAACCATGAAAATGATTACAGGGTTTGATTGGTTAGATTCACAAATACACTATCCAGAAAAACTTATAGATTATTGTTTAGATACAAATCCATCATCTGAAGGGTGTGATCTAGTTGACATAGTCTATGTTCTTTATATGTGCCAAAAACAGACAAACTATAGGAAAAGTGAAATTGTTAAATACTTGAAAGACCTAATTTCAATTATTTATTTACATTTTTTCCCAAATCTTTATGGCTTTTCATATTTTCTTAACAAATCCCAAACTCATTATTATGGTGTAAAAATCTCGAAAGGACTAAACACTCCTGACATTCATGGAACTACACTTTTAGTCTGGGCTCTATCAATGATTCTTGAGATTATTGAGTTCGAAACTTTTAAGTGGAATCCACTTAAACCTTGAAATTATTTATAACCAACAACCAAGATGTGTGGAATTTTATAGTTATACTTTTCTATCTTTATCTTGTAATCATTTAATAAACTGACATTTTTAAAACCAGAATTTTCCATCATAGATTTTATTGCTTTCCATGAATAGTGATAAAAATTTCCACCAGCACCTGTATATTTTAAATAATTTTTTCTTGATGAAAATAGTCCAGTATTGAAGCTATTTGATACATCTATGATGCAAAAATTATTAGTTTTTAAATACATTTGTTCAATCGCTGTTATAGGGTCTCTTAAATGTTCTAGCAATGAACCACAAAAGGTAATATCGTAATTATCAAATTCATTTAGGTTATATATTGATCCATACTCAAAGTTACAATTAAGACCAAAAATTTTCTTTAAAAGTAAGTATTTATTTCCATTCGAAAGTTTTAATATTTCATAATCTGATTTAAGTCTGTCGAAATCATTTTGCTCACTATATTTTTTTTCATAATCACTTTTATGATTTTCCAAAACATCAAATGCAACACTCCCATCATATTTATTAATATCTACCCCTGTAACATTTTTTGCCTCAAGTTTATCTAAAAAATGATAAGTAAAAAACCCATCAGAACATCCAATATCTAATACGGACTGGTTTTTCATATTTGGTATATTTAATTCATTAATTAATTTGCGGTAATCAAAAGTGCCTTTACTAGTTACATCTTCAAAATCAACAGTATGATACCAAATACCATTTTGAAAAATATTTTTAGTTGCTCTAATTTCATTAAGTTTCATAAAATTACCTTTTTAACAATCTTTTTAATTCTAAATAAGAAGTATTTTATTTTTTTTAATTTACTCTCAAGAAAAATTATTGTCTTATATTTATATTTCCAAATATTTGAAACAAAGTAGTTTTGTACGATCGTTATTTCCTCAATTTCTGAATTAGCTTTAGTTTTCTTTATCTTTTCAATCCACCAGAGTGCGTTCAATTTATTAAAATTAAATTCTTTATTTTTAATTTCGTTTAAGCAATCTTTAAGCATTTGATAATTTATATCTTTATATGAATCAACCTGTACTATTGGTAAGTCATTAAATTCACTGAAAGTATCATGTTTTTTAGTAATTGGTATTGATCCTGAGTATAAAGTTTCCCATAACCTATGAGTATCAACACCGTTTCCCCATGGACATAGTACAAAAAGATTTTCTTTCAAATCTTTTTCATACTCCTTAAGACTTAGCTTAGGATTTTTTGAAACAACCCAGTCAAAATCTTGAAAATATTCATATAGCATACCTCTTTCTTCCCTATTTGTACTTTTACGAAAGTTCACATATAATTTTAAATTTTTATCGTCTATTTTTAAATTTTTAGGTATTTCTTTCACAAACGTTAAATTCTTTTTTGACATTTTATTAGATAGACCAAAAGGTATGGACTCTACTGATAAATTTTCTTCATCAAGGTTTAAAGAATACCATTGGGATATACAGGATGGCCTCATTTTTATTATCTTACTTGTTAATGGTTTATCAGATTGATGTGTAATTAATTTTAAATTTTTGAATTTATTTACTTTTTTTAAAATGTTAAATAGCTCTGTAACAAAATCACGATGACAATAAATCAAGTCATTTTCTTTAAGTTTAAAACTTTTTACCTTATAAGTAATTGAGTTATATATTTCATTTTTTGGAGTTTTAATCAAATGTATATTGCTTTTGTTTAGAGAGTTTAAATTTTCAATGCTTGTGTCCTCTGAAAAAATAACGTCAGAAAGTGAAGATAAAATATTCGGACTGATAAATTTTTCATTCATCTTTAAATTAGAATAATACCCATATAGTAAATAGTTATCAGCAAATTATAAATATTAAATTTAAACTAGATTGAAGCTCGTATTATTATCAGCGAAATGAGCGAATTTTGGAAAAATAAAATCCAAACTGGTTACTATGACAAAATTGTAACAGAGGGTCTTTTAAAAAAACAAGGCATTCAACCTAATTGGCATATCCAAACATTCAAGGAAATTGCAAGGTGTATGAATAATCATGATAAACATCTAGATTTTGCTTGTGGACCCGGAACATTTATTGGACTATACGGTAGTGGAAATTCAATTGGTACTGATATATCTACAAATCAAATTGATTACGCTAATGACAAATATGCAACAAAAGGAACATTTCTCTATATTGAAGAATTTAATTACAACTCATATCAAAATAAATTTGATGTGATAACAATTCTTGGATTGATTGAATTTATAGGTGATAATGAAATAATTGATTTGCTTGATAAATTATTCACTTGTTTGAAGCCAGGTGGAAGATTAGTTTTAACAACACCAAATTATGGCGGAGGTATGATTATTTTAGAAAAGCTAATAAATTTATTAGGTAAAACAGACTACAAAAATCAGCACATTAATAGATTTAACAAAAACAGATTAAAAAAACTATTATCTCAATCTTCTTTTAATAATTCAGAGATTACAAAGTTTATGAATTTTGGTATTTTTTCATCTTTATTTAGTTTTAAAGTTGCGGAAATTTTACTTACTTTGATTGGTAGAATATTTAACGATTTCTTTGGTTTCATGTTTAAAGTTGAATTAAAAAAATAATTCTTTATAGTTTAGACTTTTCTATCTAATTAATATAAAGTAATGGAATCAACATCCTTATCGGTAGTTTTACCAACATTAAATGAGGGAAAGAATTTAGAATTTTTAGTACCATCAATAATCCACAATCTTAAGTCTTTAAGAAATTTTAAGTTTGAGATAATTGTTGTTGATGATGGTTCTACAGATGAGACAGCTGAAATTCTTGACAAATTGAATTCCGAAAATTTAATAAATTTTATTCAAAGAACCAAACCTCCCTCATTACCTATGTCAATATATGAAGGAATTGAAAATGCAAAATACCAGAATGTTGCATGGTTAGATGCTGATGGATCAATGTCAGGAGATATTCTTAAAGAATTAGTCGTAAAATTAATAGAAAAAAATGAATCAGTAATTATTGGATCAAGATTTGTTGATGGTGGAGGTTATAAAGGAATAAAGGAACTTGGAAAAACCTCAATTTATTCTGCAATTAAAAATGTATATAATTCCAATGATTCAGTTCCTGGTATGATCTTTTCTACATTATTTAATCAACTTTTAAGATATATTTTAAATGTAAATGTTAAAGATATTACAAGTGGTTTTATTGTTGGAAACAAAGAATATTTTACCAAAAAGGTTTTTGATAAATCAGAATATGGTGAATATTTTATTTATTTAGTGAACGATTTACATTTGAATAACTTAGACATTATTGAACATGGTTATGTGTGCGAGACAAGAATGTATGGAGTTTCTAAAACATCTACAAACATATTGCAGTTAATAAAGAGAGGTATACCATATATTAAAGCTGCAAATAATTGTAGAAAGGTACAAAATTGAGAATTTATGATGACAACAACAAACTACTAGCAATATATGTAAAATTTGATTCATCATCTAATGAAAAAAATTTTGTTACCGATAATGAATTTGAATTTCAAGTAGCAACATTTAACTTAGATAAAAATACTGAAATATTGAGACATTATCACCCTGAGCAAAAAAGGGAGATTATGGGAACATCAGAGGTTTTAATCGTACAAGAAGGAAGTCTAACGATCGATATATATTCAGATAAAAAAGAACTGATAAAATCATTAGTTCTTGAAAAAGGTGATATGGTAAACATGATATCAGGGGGTCATGGAGTAAAAATAAATGAAAATTGTAAATTTATTGAAGTAAAGCAAGGGCCATACATTGATGAAATTGATAAAGTTAGATTTTAGAAAATAAATGATTCCAGTATTTACGCCGACAGTTACAAAAAAGGATATTCTTTTTGTGATGAAAACTATGTTAAAAAATAATATTTCAGGAACTAGCCCAGTAGTAAATCAATTTGAGCAAAATTTTTCGGATTATTTTAGTAGAGATTATGGAGTTTCCTTAAGTAATGGAAGTGTAGCATTAGATGTTGCATTTAAGTTATTTGACTTTGAAGAAGGAGACGAAGTCATTTTACCTTCCTTTACAATCATTTCTTGTTTGTCCGCAGTAATAAGATCAGGTGCGACTCCTGTATTTTGTGATGTCGATTTTGATACTTGGAATATGACATTGGAAGATGTAAAAAAAGTTTACTCAAAAAAAACAAAAGCTGTATTGGCAGTGCATACATATGGATTACCCTCTGAAATTAGTAAGATAAGCGATTTCTGTAAAGAGCAAAACCTTTTTCTTATAGAAGATACTGCTGAAGCACATGGAGTTACAGTTGATGGTAAAAAATGCGGATCTTTTGGAGATGTTTCAACATTTAGTTTTTATGCAAACAAACATGTAACAACTGGTGAAGGTGGAATGATTCTTACAGACTCTGAAGAATTATCAAAAAAAGCAAAAAAAATAAGAAATCTAGATTTTGATAGTAATAAAAGATTTTGGCATGAAAGTTTATTTTGGAATTATCGTTTGGGAGGCTTACAGGCAGCACTAGGCATATCTCAGTTAAGTAATTTAGGATCAACAATAGATTTTAAAATTAATCAAGGCAATTATTATTCAAATATTTTCAAGAATTTTGATGAGTTAGTTTATTTACCAAAAATTAAGCATGAAAATATTCAAAATCACTACTGGGTGTACGGTTTAGTTTTAAAAAAAGAAGGGATTAGAGAAAAAGTCACAGATAAATTATTTGAAAACAATATTGAAACAAGACCTTTTTTTTACCCTCTTCATTTACAACCAGCTCTCCCTGAAAAATTTAAGTCAAATTTCGATTTAAGCAAATCAGAGTATATTGGAAATAATGGATTTTATATTCCAATGGGAAAACATTTATCGAAAACTTTACAAAAAAAGATTGCAAATTCGGTTGTTGAAGCAATTTCTAAATTTACTTAATAAAATTAGTTATTTTTTCAATTATTAAATTTTGATCACTTATCTCTAATTCTGGATAACTTGGAAGACATAAACCTGATTGATAAATTTGTAAGGCATTTCTATAAGTATTTTTCTTTTTACTGAGATATGGTTTTTGTAAAGGTAATGGTAAAAATACCCTTCTTGTCTCAATTTTATTTTTATATAGGTATTTTTGGAGTTTTGATACATCTATATTCTTATTAAAAATACAAACTGTAAGCCAATATGAATGTAAAATATTTTCATTAGTTTCCTGAAACTTTACTCCATATTCAGTTAAATTGTCTTTATAATTGTTGAAAATTTTTGTTTTTAATTTTCTATGCCTTTTTATTTTATCTATTTGATTAAATCCTAATGCAGCTGACATAGCTGAAATTCTATAGTTATACCCAACAATATCATGTGTATAGTCGGTTCCTTTTTTCAAGCCCTGAGCTCTTAACTTTCTGCTAAGGTCATAAATTTTCTTATTGTTTGTAAGAATCGCTCCACCTTCTCCGGTAGTGATTATTTTGTTAGGAAAAAAACTTAATATTCCTACATCTTTATAACTTACAGAATGTTTTTTATTAAACTCAGACCCAAGAGCTTCAGCTGCATCGTGGATAACTTTAAGATTATATTTGTTTCCAATATTTTTTATCTGGTTAAGATCAGGAACTCCTCCATATAAGTGAACTGGTAGAATCGCTTTTGTTTTTTTTGTAATATTTTTTTCAATTTTCGAAGCATCAATTTGAAAATCATCTAAATTAATATCACAAAATACAGGCTTTGCACCTATATAATTCACTGCATTAGCTGTAGCAATATAAGTCAAAGATGGAAGAATTACTTCATCACCTTTTTTAATATCTGATGATAAAAGTGATAAATGTAAAGCCGTAGTCCCACTTGAAGTAACAGTACAGTATTTTGTTTGACAAAAATTTTTTAACTTATTTTCAAATTTTTCAACAATAGGAGAATTTCCTGAAATCCATCCGTCATTAAGGGTCTTATTTACTAATTCAATATCTTCTTTGTATAGTTTGGGTTCATAGAGTTTTATCATAATCTAAACTTAATAAACCATTATATACTATTAAAAATATGAAAAAATCAATAATAATTTCATATAATTATCCTCCAGTTGTTGGGGGTATAGAAACTTACGCGTTTGAACTCATATCATTTTTTAAAAAGAATTATTCAAATAAATATGACTTTATTTTTAATGAAACTCAAAAACCAGTTACGGGCATTTTGAGAGCAATGAGTTTTATGATTTTTATAATTAAGACTATTTTTACAATTAGTAAAAAAAAATATAAAACAATTCATCTAACCAACTTTAACTTATGGTTTATTGGATACTTTTATTCTTTATTTAATAAAGAAACAAAAGTAATTTTAAACCTGTGGGGTTTAGAGCTTGTTTACTCTGGCAAAAAAGGCTTTTTGCCAAGTGTTTATAACTTTTTTCTACCAGTAAATTTTATAATAAACCAAAACTCATTCAAATTTATGATTTCCAGTCTTGCATCTAAAGATTTAGCAATTAAAAATGGTTTTAATGAAAATAAATTGTTTCATATTCCTTTAGGTACAAATTCATATGATGTACCAGCAAAAAGCACTAACAACGAAAAGTATATATTTTTCTCTGGAAGAATTACACCAAGAAAAGGTTTATCGTGGTTTGTAGAAAATGTTCTTTGTGAATTTCCTGATCTAAAATTAAAATTTTCAGGCCCAATTGTTGATAAAAAAGAATTTGATAAGATTATTTCATCTAATCAAGTCGAGTATATGGGTGTAGTCAGCGAGGAAGAACTAGTAAGCCTTAGGTATAATTCATCAGTAGTAATTATTCCAAATACAAAAGACATAAAGAATCCCGACTTTGAAGCATTTTGTTTTGTAACAATCGAATCGGTTGCATCAAGGTCAATAGTTTTAGCCTCAAATTATCAAGGTTTAACAGACTCTTTATTAAATGGAAAACTAGGATTTCTTGCAGAGCCCTCTGATAAAAAATCATGGATTCTTCAATTAGAAAGAATTCTTAAAATAAAAAATAGTGAAAAACAAAAGATAATCGAAGAAAGATTAGATTTATTAGAGAAAACATTTATATGGGAAAAAATATTTACCGAAACCTATAATCTTCATGATGAGTGAAATTAAATTTTTAAACAAACTTCTTAATAATAAATTTCTTAAAATTGTTAATGTTATTTTATCAATTATCGCAATAATCTATTTATTCAACATAATTAATGAAGCAAAGATTAAGATAGGCATTTCTAGTTTCATAAATATGGTCTATGTGTTTCCTTTATTTTTAGTATCAAATTATTTAATCGCAAATGGTATATCAAAACTATCTATTGAAGAGCATAGAAAGACAATCCGAGCCTCATGGTTTGCATCTATGTTGGGTAAGTATATACCTTTTAAAATAGGTATACCCTTACTTAGATTTGGAAATATAAAACAAAATATAAGATCTTATAGTAATTCAAAAGTTTTTCGAGATCTCGTTATAGAACAGATTACTATCCTTTTAATGGCTTTAATGGTTGGGTCAATTTATTTTATTACAAATCAACAATTTCAGTTTATATTACTTTTAATTATTTTTATTTTAAGTTCGATAAGTTTAAAAATTACAAAAGTTGATAGATTTTTATTTTTATCAAATACTCTCTTATCTCAAATATTTATTGTTGTTGGGATTTATTTCTTTATTACTTTAAGTTATCAACAAGCAAACTTAACCCTAGTCTTAGGGTACATATTTTCAGCATCCATATCTTTGGTATTTATTGGTTCACCTGCTGGTATTGGTATTAGAGAATATATAGCAGTACTTTTATTTTCAAATAATTTTAATCAAAGCTTTATTCTTGAACTAATAATAAGTTTAAGAATACTAACCATATTTATGGATTTATTTTCTTATTTAGGATATTTGATCTATAAAAAAATCAATTCTTAGTAATAATTTTTGAATTTAAGAAGTATAAAAATAAAATTAAAAAAATTATTGATAAATTAATTTTTATATATGACAATTTTTCTAAACTATCCAATAGCAGAAGAAAATCTTCGTTAGCTACAGGTAAATTTAAGTTTTCTAGAAAATTAATAAATGATATTCTTCCAAACAAGGATATTATACATTTGAAAATTATTGCTCCAAAAAAACTTGTAGAAACAATTTTTAAATAACTTTCTAAATTAGCAAATGATAAAATAAAACCACTCAAATATTTTGGTTGTGTAAATCTAACATTATTTCCAAATATATTTTCATTTTCAACTATTGACAATTGTGTAAGGGTTGTTGTCTCAAAAAATATAGTTGAAGTAAACGAAAATAGACAAAGGACTATGAAAACTCTTTTGATAAAAATATTTTTGAATATGTCATTTTTAAATATTAAATATATTGAGAGAGGTAAAGTTGCATAAATATATCTGAAACCATATGATGATGCTGTTGATCCCCATAAAATTATGATTCCATAAATACTTAAAAATGAAATCAACGATACCAGGTTTGTTATTTTTTTATTTTCTTTATTTTTAATCAAATCATAAGTTAAATAGCAAATAGCAAAAAAAACAGGGGGATTGAACCAAAAAATACCGAACTCTTGAGAGAAATTAATTTTTAAAAAGTCAGATAAATATACAATTAATTCTTGAAAATTAATGGTTGAAATTGTATTTTCTACCCCAATATTTCCATAAATTTTTTGAGGATCAATTGTATATATCCCATAAACTTGTTTTGAAAACCACAAAAATAGACCAGAACTTAAAATACTCGATACTATAAAATGCTTAGATCTTAGAAGTTTGAATTTAGATTGATTTTCGTAATATGAAATGATGAAAGGTATAAATACTATAAAATAATTTACCCATCTAACTAAAAAACTCAGCATTATTGATAACGGTATTAAAAATGCAAATATTTGATTGTTTGTATTGTAGAATTTTTTACAAGTATATAAAATTAATGAAATTGTAAAAAGTTCATAAATATGAGTCATTGAATATCTTTCAAAAGCATAATATGTGATCCCAGATCCAAAAACTGCAATTATTATTAATAAATTATTTTTATTTTCCAATATTTTACAAAGTAAAAGAATCGATATAAATAAATAAAAGATAGCTGAAAAAGAATAAAAAAGAATTTCAAAATTATATAAATTTTCAAAACGATTAAATTCTGAAAGCCAATTATTAATTTGGGTACCCATGAGCAGAAAAGGAGAAGCTAGTAATCCGGATCCTAAAAATCCAGTCGGAGCAATTTTTCCATTTTGATTATATCGCTTATCTTCAATTCCTTTCATTTGATTCTTGTAGTCAAAATCAAAGTCATTAGCTAGTGTGTCTGCATGCATGAAATAATCATGGTCATCACCACAGCAATTAATTCCATCTACGAATCTATAGTCAATTTTTAATGCGACAAGTAGCATTATGAACATTCCAAATATTAATAATCTATTTTTAGTCAATTAATGTCCTGAAAAAATATTTTTGAAATTTTGTTTTCTATTCTTTGTGAAATTGTTGCAAGAAAAGTAAACAATAAAAAGAAAATAATAAATAAAATAAACCAACTGCTTTGTGGCCCATCTACTTCAAAGTATCTAATTGAAAAAAATTTATTTAGTGAGAAAAAGGATATAACTAAAAATATTGTTGATGATATATCTAAGATTGAAGAAAATTGATATTCTGAAAATTTCATTTTAATTTTAATTTTTGAAAAATAATTTACTGTCGTAAAGCTAATTAGTTTTATAAACATATTAATTGGTCTTAGATAGCTTTTCTCATTTCCATAGGTAACAACATTTTTGAACTGACCTATCTTGAACTGATTGATATTGTTTAGTTGGCACAATTTGTTAGCAATGAAAAAAGGATATCCATATTTATAAAATTTTTTCGGAAATTTAATCATTAAAGATGCTTTTTTTGACATAGCAATAAGTCCGTTTAGAGGATCATTCAAACTCCAATTTCCTGAACAAATTTTAATTAATAACGATGCTAAAGCATTGCCAAAATATCTTATGAATGGTATTTTCCCAATAATGCCACCACTCCAAAATCTATCACACTTTATATAGTCAAAATGCTTATTCTCTAGAATTTTTTTTATATTGATTACATCATCTTTTTTAAACTGATTATCACCGTCAATTTTTATTAAATAATTTGAATCCAATTTTAGAAATTCATTAATACCTGATTCAAAAGCCATTCCAGCACCTTTGTTAGATTCATGTTCCAAGATTTTTAAATTTTCATAATTAAAAGAATTAATTATTTCTGATGTTCCGTCTGTGCTTCCATCATTAACCAAAATAATCTGTTGAAATTCATCAATATATGAATCAATCGTTGTTTTTATATTATTTTCTTCATTAAAAGCCAAGACAATTAATGTAATCATGATGTTTATAGTAGTAATTTAATTTTAAGAGGTTGTAATTCATTTTTTAATTAAACTTTAAAATTATGGGAAACAGGTTTAGAAATTATTTAATTTTAAGAAAAATTCACAAATATTTTTTGAACTTTATCTATGGAATAACATCAGTAATAAAACTACAGAAAATAATTACCCCTAAATCAAAAATTTTTAGAATGATTTATTTCTTTTTTTTAAAGGAGAATTTAATTTTTTATATCAGCTTTGATGATTTAAAATTTTATATCAATTCAAGTGATAAAGTTAATTCAAGAAAAATTTATTCAAATTTAAAATTTCCCCAATTTGATGAATTTTTAAGAGCTTATGAAATATTACAGAATATCAATTACAAAACAGAAACATTAGTCGACATAGGTGCTCATTATGGAAATATTTCTGTGCCTGCGATTAAAAAAAAGTTATTTGATCATGCAGTCGCTGTTGAACCTGTAAATGATAATTTTAATATTCTTGAGAAAAATGTAAAGATAAATGATGTTGCTGATAAAATAAGAACCTTCAATCTTTTCATTGGTGATGGTGATGATAAAACAGAAATTTATACTTTTAATAACAATCCAGCTGCCTCGCTAAAAGTTGAAGATCCAAATTTTTTAGAAAAATATTCAAAGACATATAATCTGAAAAACTCAAAAAAAATTATTGTTGATCAAAAAAAACTTGATGATATTTTATTAGATAAAACATTAGAAAATACTTTTATCTGGTCTTATTGCCAGGGCGATGATATAAATATTATTTCATCTTCAAAAAAAGTTAAAAAATCTAAGATACCTTTCTCAATACCAGTTTCAAGCTATTTGTTAAACAAAAACAAATATGACATTGAAAAGTTTATAAGTGAGTTAATTGATGAGAATTATGTAAAATTTTATGATCTTAGCGAAAAAACGCCAAAGTCCTACGACCTAAATACAACCAGTTTCTTGAACCTATATAAAAAGTACGGAATATCTGGTGGCTTCACTAACGTTTTATTTGTTTGATTTATTTTCCGTAAATGAAAGATAAATAATCGAAATAATTGAACAAATAAGAAATAAAAAGTTAAAAATTGGTAATAATCTAAATTCTTTAAATAAAGGATTGTCTACTTTATAACCTTTATCTAATAAATCTCGGCACTCTTCTTTTGAAGTAGCTTTATATTCGTTCAATTCAGGATCAATTAAATTAATTGAATTCTTAATACTCAAATTTTCTTCTACTAAATTATCTTCTCCCATAATCTGAGCATCGTTGGAAGCAATATTATAATCACAAAATTTTTTAGTCTTATTAAAACAGTCAGAAGTTGCTAGATCACCTTTAAAAACTGAGATTATTGAACAGAATGGAGATATTTGAATTTTTTCTTCAAGATAAAAATCAATTTTATCTTGATTGGTTTTTGGAAAACCTAGTACGGTGAAAAATAAAATTGGAAGAAACGTTAATAAAAGTAGTTTTCTAGCGTTTATTTTTTTAAACATTGATGATATGAGAAATATTATTGAAACACCAATTAAAAAACTATAGTAATTTGTTTTAAGTGTATCTCCTACTAATGGATCAAAATGATTGAATGGTATTCCAAAAGCGCTTAGAAATACAATAAATATCCCAATTATGGGGCTGAGATAAAAAGCAATTTTTGTTTTATCTTTTATCGAATAATATAAACCAAAACCATACAATAAGATAGAAAAAATTATTGATAAATAGTTCACAACATATGTTCCAAATTTAAACCCATCTGAATCCTCCAAATTCATGAATGCTAAATTAGGTCTTTCATAGTAAAAAAGATGCTCGTCATAATCGATGAATATATTGAAATAATCTCCGTATGTATCAAGTAGCGTAATTCCAACTGCTGAATTATTGTGATATGGAAATATTGGGAAATAATAAAAATCCCATTTATTGACATTCGTATAAAAACTTAAAGGTGCTTTGTTATTATAGTTTTCTTCACCAGTCAGATTGTGTTCAAAAACGTTATATGAGTTAATATTTTGATTTTCAATGAGCATAATTGAAAATGCAAATACCAAGATTAGGAAACATATCAAATGCCTTTTAAAATTAAATTTTAAATTTTTGTTGTATTTCAGCAGTAAGATCAACCCAACCATCGCTGTAACGGATCCTTTAATATTTAAAGATATAACTAAAGGAAAAAGACATAAAAAAAAGTTTTTATAACTTGGAGATTCAAAATATTTTTCAAGTCCAAGCAGTATCCATGGTATTAATGAAAATGCTAAAATTTCAGGTTTAAGAATTGATCTCATTATAAATATCGGCATTATAAAATTTAAAGCTGTAAAACTAATAAAGATTGTAGAATTTGAATACTTGTATCTCTTTAGTAAAAAGTAAAAACCATATAGCCCAATAAGGTAAATCAAAAAATTTCCGAATTGTATATTAGAATTCATCGCATTTTGGATATTTAAGTTCGAAATATTTTCTCTTCTAATAAAAGTCATAAAAGAAATTAAATAGTAGTAAATTATTCCTTGTCCAGTGTGTGTATTTTCAGATTTATTTTCAAAATATTCAATATATTTTATGTATTTTCCATAATCTACACCATTCGGAGTGTAAAAGTACAACTCACCAATAATAAAAGTTAATATAGTAGTGACACAAAATATTATTAAATAAAATAAAGATGAATCGAATTTTTTAAATTTTAAATTATTTTTCATACTGAAGAATTGAATTTATAAAATGATCTTAAAAGATAATTTATCAACTTGAAACCATCCTTAAATCTTTTTATTTGAGTTTTTCCATATGTCCTTGCTCTATAGTGTATTGGAACTTCTAAAATTTTTTCTCCAACAAATGCAGATGAGAACAGTAAGTCAAAATCACAAAATGGATCCACAGTTTTTACAGTAGACTGCCATAGTAATATTTTTTCATATAAATCTCTCTTAAATACTTTTGTTCCACAAAGTGAATCAGTTAATGGAAGTCTTATAATTAATGTTATAACAAATTGAAAAATTCTATTTCCTAAATTGTTTAGAAATCTCATTGAGCCTTTTTCCATGGCATAAACAAGTCTTGTTCCATTTACAAAATCTGCTTTATTTGTTTCGATAAGTTCAAAAAAATCGGGCAGACTTTCTGGGTCTACACTGATATCCGCATCAAGAATTGCAATTACTTCGTTTTGAGACTGTTCTATTGCCTCCCATACAGCATTGGCTTTGCCATTTTTTGTTTGAACTATAACTTTAATATTTAAATGATCAGAAGTTAAAGACCTAGCAACTTCCAATGTTTTATCTTTGGATTTACCACAACTTATTATTACTTCAGTATCGTTGTCAAGATTTGGGATTCTACTTATTAAATCACTTAGATTTCCTTCTTCGTTTTTTGCCGGGATAATGATTGTTTTACTCATTGAAGTTTTATTAATTTGAGGATTAGTCTTTCTAATTATTATGTATGTTCTAATTCCAAAATTTAAAAAATAAAATAAAATTTCAAAAATCTTATTTAATATGTTTCCTACTAAGAAAAGCTTAAATGGAAAGTATTGCCTTGATTTCTTACTAGCTATTTCTAATTCTGTACCCGAGAGGATTGTTTCAAACTTATTAAGGTGAATATAAGATCTGTTTTCAGACTTTTTCTTTATGTTTAATGATTCTAAAAATATCAAGAACCAATTCCACACTGGATTTATTGAAGAAATAAGTATTCTTCCATTTTCATTAGTTTTCTTTTTTAACGTATTTAAAATGCTGAACATATCATCACTAAGTTCAAAAACATCAGATAAAACAATTAGATCATATCTTTCTGAACCGTTAGAAAATTGTTCTTCAAAATTTTTCTTAAGATCAATAAACATCAATTTTAAATTTTCACTTTCCTCAAAAAAGAAGTCAGAATTTATATTTGATATAATTAGGGTTTTTCTTCCTTCATAAACATGTTTTTTAATTTCATTAATATGTCTTTTGTAAAATTGTTTAGATGATATTAGCGCCATAACGAATAGTTTAATACATAAAGTGATTTGAAAATTAGTAAATAATTAGCTTATGGTTTCTTAAAAAATATTGACACATCTCTATATGGGTCATTGTAAAAGTTTAAATATTCATTGTTTTGATAAGTTAATGATTCAATTTGAATATAATTTTTGTTCCAATCACTTATTGCACAATTGTAAAACTTATTCTGAACGACCTCACCCATTTCTATTCTTCTCCCAGAGCACAAGATTACATCTGGACCTTCTAGAATTAATTTATTAACTTCATCTTCCCTAATTTTATTATTTTTTATAAGTGTGTTTGAGATATAAGGTTCAAAATGATTTGATGGATGGATAATATATGAAAAGTTACTTTTATCAAGATAATGAAGCACAGCTACATAATCTAATGCTAAAACCGTAAACTTATCATCAAAATTTTTTTGGATCATTTGCGATGCTTGATAAATAGGATAATTTTCAAGATGAGAATCTAAATTTAAAAAATTGTTAAATGAAGTATTAAAACTTTTCAAATTTAGAATCACACTAGATAAAGAAATAATTATTAAAAAAGCAATTTTTACTTCTTTGCCGTTGATGGTGGTTGGTAAAAGTGAAAAAAAGAAAATTAGAAAAAACAAATGATGATAGTAGTTATGTGAACCGATAAAATAAAAAAGCAATGATGTAACAATATTTAATAAAATAAACAAATTGTTTGGGTTATCAAAATTTTTAAATTTGTTGGAAATGCTATCTAAGAAAATTACTGAAATCAAAAAAATTATTCCAACAAATAAGTGTATGTCCTGATTAAAAAAAGATCTTAAGAAAACAACGAGCTCTTTAACAGATGAAAGGGAGGCACTTGTATATCCCAGAGGTATATCAATAAATGTACCAATATATATTCCTATAAGATCATTATAAAAATAAACTCCTAAAAAAAATATATGGGGTATTACTAAACCACCCAAAATATAAATCAGATTTTTTCTAATAAATTCAATATCATGAACATAGAAATAATAGATTATAAAACTAAAAACAAATAAAATCGTTCCTTGATTAATCAATGTACTTATTGATAAAGAGATAAAAACAGCAAATAAATTTACTCTATTTAGTCGATTTCTAATTGTGATGTAGCTTGATAAACCTAGAAAAATTAATGAATATAATTCAGAGTACTCACTCATTGCCCATGGCTGACTCATCAATAAAATGAAAAATAAAGCTGAACAAAAAGAAATAATTAAATTATTTTTTGTTATAAATTTACATATCGTAAAAATAAAAATACTTAAGATGAAAAGCAGCAAATCATTAGCAATTTTAAAGAACACAAAATTGCTTAAAGATAATTTATAAATAATATTGTACAAATAAAATAAGATAGGACCTTTAGACTCCCATTGATTTTCTAAAGGTAAAAATCCTCTGTCAATTTCTGAGGACATCACAAGATATGAATGAACATCCCAGTCTAAGGTCTCATACTGCAAGGCAACATTTTGTGTAATTAAACATGTTGTAAACAAGAAAAAATACAATAGCTTTGAAAGATTATATTTATTATTAAAAAAATCTATTTTTTCAAAATTATCATTTTGATAAAAAAACCATATTGAAATTAAAATAGTAACAAATGTAATTAATGATATTTTTTTATTAAAAGACAGTAAATTATTTAAAAGTACTGGCAAAATTAAAATCAACAAAGTTATTTTTTTATTAACAATCATAAAGATAAATCCAGTTTAATTTACATAACTTTTATTTGAAATTTTTATTTGAATACCTGTTCATGACAATATGATTATAACTATTTTATTTTATGTATAATCTTGTAGATAATATGAAAAACTCTTTCAGATTTATTGCAATAGCTTTATTAAATTATCTAGTAATTTTTATGAGCAAAGATATCAATGTTGAACAGCTACTTAAAGATATTGAGTTGGTATTCACTCTTGATTTAATCAATACAAATACAGTTTATTTATTTATTACAATTTCAGCTTCTATATTGACAATCTTAATGATTTACTTTTTGAACCCTTTCATTGAGGTATATCTTATGTATTATCTAAGATTTAGTTTTTATTTTCTTATAAATCTCGTATCTGTCTCAACAATTTACATTGTTTACAGAATTTATGGGTATTCAAGACTTTGGTTATTGATATACTTATTCTTAAGTTCAGCAGCTATGTATATTTCTGATAAAAAAATTAATTTTCAAACTAAAATTCTAAGAAGAAAGTAGAGAATATTATGGGCAATTTTGACTATCAAAAACTACCAAGTGGATATCCTGATCAGAGTATCCAAAAAGGTTTAAAAAAAGGTCGAGGGTTTCAGTCTAATTGGCATGATGTAATTTATAAAAAAGTAAGATCTTTTATTGAACCAAATAATTCACATTTAGATTGGGCTTGTGGTCCAGGGATATTCATTGGCAACTATTGTGACAATAATTCAATAGGAATAGATATTTCTGAAGTCCAAATAGAATACGCAAAAAAAAATTATGGTAACAATGGAACGTATATTGTGAAAGATGGAAATAATTTAGATTCCTTTGATCACAACTCATTTGATATTGTTACGATGCTTGATTTCATTGAGCACATTGAAGACGATGAAGCTATTGGTATGCTTAACAATATTTATAATTTTTTGAAACCAGGTGGCAAGCTAATTCTTACAACACCAAATTACCGAAGTCTTTATACGATTTTAGAGATGATTGTAAATGTAGTTGGACCAGTAAGTTTCAAAGAACAACATATAAATAAATTTAATGCGAGGAGACTTAATGAACTTTTAAAGACATCAAAATTTCAGTATGTGAAAGTAGATAAATTTTTAAACTTTAGTTGTTTTCTTTCTATTTTTAGCGTCTCACTTGCACAAAAACTAGAAAATGTAATTGATAAAATATTTTATGGTTTTTTTGGATATGTACTTGTTGCCGAATTAAAAAAGTAAAACTTGAAGAACATACTCATTATTTCAAACAATGATGACATTTGGCTTAAACCCGCATGGTTAAGTGTTTTTAAAAATAAAAATAAAAATAAAGATTTAAATTTTCAAAAAATTATATTTGTTCCAAATAAATTAGTAAATAAAAACTTTCTTCAAACTAATCTTTATTATTTTTCAGTATTTGGAATATTTGATTTTCTAAAACTATTTCTATTTGCAATAGTAAAAAAAATACAAAAAAATTTTTCACAAAGTAAAAAGATCGAAGATTATATCAAAACAGAAAATTATAAATTTCTTGATATTGCAAAACTTAAAAAAGAAATTGAATTGATTAAGCCAGATATAATTTTTATTACTTGCAGCTATGTTATCCCAGATGAACTATTAGACACAAATAAAAATTCGATATGGATAAATAAGCACGCATCATTTTTACCACTTACTAAAGGACTTTTTCCTTTTATATGGAATGTTATAAATAACAGAAATCAAGGAATTTCTTTTCACGAAGTTACTAAAAAAATAGATTCTGGAAAAATCATCTTTCAGGAGGAAATTTTAGAAAAACAAAGTATGGTTGCTTTTTATAAAGAAATATATTTTTCATTTGAAAGATACTTTTATAGCTTTATTTATAATTTAGAAAAAAATATTGAAATTGATAATGATGGTGGTGATTATTTTTCTTTACCAAATAAAAAAGACCTTAAATCTTTTAAAAACAAGGGCGGAAAGATAATTTCATTTAGGGATATTTATGAATAATAAAGTAGCTTGTGTAAGTTTAAATTTTGATTCAATAGGTCACGCAATAGGAAAAAGCCCAATGGTGGACGATCCAACATTCTCCATTGTCTTTAATAGAATTAGGGAAATATTAGATAAGTACAATATAAAAATCTCAATTTTTGTAATTGGTAAAGATTTAGAAGATCACAAAAATTCAAATGCTGTAAAAAGCTGGCATAATGATGGACACGAAATTGGAAACCACAGCTATACACACCCTTTAAATTTTTCCTCATTATCAAAAGAAGAAATTTACCATGAAATAAAAAAAACTGACGAAATTATATTTAATACTATCGGAAAAAAACCAGTAGGTTTTATAGCACCAGGCTGGAATTCATCAAAAAAAGTTCTACATTCATTGGTGAAACTTAATTATAAATATGATCATTCACTTTTTTCATCGCCCATACTTTTACTTGGATTGTTCAAACTCTTTTACAACTATCTAAAAGTAAGAATTGTTGAGAAATCTCCTCCAAAAACTTATAAACTAAGACACATTTTTAATCGAAGAGACTTCATTCATATGTTTTTTGGAAGAACAAAGCCGTTTCAGTCAAAAAAGTCATACACTATATCTAATAATGAGCCTGATAGTATTAAGATTTTTCCAATTCCCAGTTCATATAGATTGTCTTACTGGTTGACACTTGAATATGTGTTTCCAAAAAAAATAACAGAATTTATTTTTAATTTAAATACATCTAAAAAAAATTTTTTTTACATACTTATGCATCCTGCAGATTTTATTACAGAGGAGGATCTAAAAAATATTGATGGTACTCAGGCTTTTGAAAGAATAAATACAAGTTTGGATAAAAAACTTCAAGTTTTTGAAAACAGAATTAAACAACTTTTAGAAATGGGATATACTTTCAAAACGTTTGACCAACTCATATAGATATTTATATCTAGAATAAACATTAGTGAACGAATTAAAATCAATAACTATTTGTGTTCCTTTATTTAATGAAGAAGAACTCGTCTATGAGCTGTTTGAAAATTTAGAAAACTTACATTCAAAAATCTCTGATCAATATATTGTTAATTTTCTTTTAATAGATGATGGAAGTGAAGACAGTACTTTTACAGAATTAAAAAAACACTTTAATAACTTATCTTATTACAGGATAATTAGACACA
>CENJ01009601.1_pt1 | contig 36931 bp, 34 predicted proteins | sample 356161 | NCBI WGS metagenome assembly CENJ01 (sample SAMEA2619531, study PRJEB7988) | marine metagenome | biome: marine biome (ENVO:00000447); feature: surface water layer (ENVO:00002042); material: "saline water (ENVO:00002010), including plankton (ENVO:xxxxxxxx)" | depth 5 m | reverse complement strand
GGTGGCGTGATTGAGCAACGTAAAGGTAAGATTGCGTCCGACCTTGATGAAGCAGCCCGGATGAAGTCTGAAGCAGACGAAGCTCTGATGGAAGCCGACAAGCAGCTGGCAACAGCTCGTGCGGAAGCTCGCATGAATGCGGAGAAGGCCCGATCTGAGATCGACGCTAAAATCGCAGAAGCAAGTGCAGCTAAAACAGCTGAGCTTGATGCAAAGCTTTCCGAGGCTGAAACCCGGATTGATGACATGAAGGCTAAAGCCATGGACAATGTTGCATCTATCGCAGCACGCACCACGGGCGCTATCCTTTCTCAGCTTGGCACAACAGCTTCCGAGGCAGACATCGCTGCTTCTGTAGCGAAGTCCCTGGATGAGGTTGCAGCATGAAAATGACACGCATCCTGTCCGCCGGTCTTATCGCTGCTCTTGCTGCACCGTCTGCGTTCGCGGCCGCCTCAGATCCGTGGTATCTGAATACCACTCACTGGGCTTTCCTGACGCTGATCATCTTCCTGCTTCTCGTTTGGCGCTTAGGTGCGTTCAAAGCGATTGGTAGCGCGCTGGATTCGCGAGCTGATGAAATTCAACGCGAGCTCGACTCAGCGCAGAAGCTTCGTGAAGAAGCGTCCGCTATGCTGAAAGAGGCTGAGCGTCGTCAGCAGGAAGCTGCTGATCAGGCCGATGCTATCGTTCGTCAGGCTGAAGCAGATGCAAAAGCTATGCTGGTGCTAGCTGATAAAGATCTGACTGAAATGGTCGCACGCCGTGAAGCTCAGGTTGAAGCACGCATTGCGCGCGCAGAAGAAGAAGCTACCCGTGCTGTTAAGCGCGTAGCGGCTGATGCTGCGACACGTGCTGCCGCTGATCTGGTTCGCTCCAATGCGGACAAGACATCAGGCGCTGACACCTTCACGGCAGCACTGGGTCAGGTTAAGTCAGCGCTGTAAGCTCTGCTCAACTGATAAGAACTTTAAGAACGCCGCTTCCATCGAAGCGGCGTTTTTTATTGCCCTACCACGCCCCCTCATAAATGCTGGGTGCAGACTGCAACTATGGAAACTGCGATATGGCTGAGATCAAACTCTCCGATGCACAGCGAGATCACCTGATTGACGGGATCAAATCTTACATGTCCGAAGAACTGGATGCAGACGTTGGAAGCTTCGAAGCGGGTTTCTTTCTGGACTATCTCATCAAAGAGATCGGACCTGCTGTCTATAATCAGGCGATCTACGACACACAGGCTGCGCTCACACAACAGATCGAGCGCCTGTCAGAAGATTTGCTTCAACTGGAAAAGTAACAGCTCGCTTTAGCTGTCTTTGTGTTCGCCGAAGATGAGGCGCAATAGCCAGTCCGGGGCAAACCGCTCAAGGCTCGGATGACGGGCCAGCATACCCTGCAGCCAGCGACGTCCCCATACGGCATTGCGCGCCAGAAGCACCACACCCAGAATAACGATCGGCAGACCAATCGGAATGATCGGTGTCAGGAAGGCAATGATCACACCAAGCGGGATCAGGATCGCGCCAAGAATCGCCAACGCAGACCGGATAATTGCGGCCACACCTTGCTTCACCATAGACGGCGGCGCCTGCGTCGCGGATGCTGCGGCTTCCTCTGTCGGGGTTGAAGGATTTTCGTTCGGAGCGATCATGAAAGTCGATATGGGGTAAGCAGAGATATAAAGCAATTGGACAAAGCGCGCGAACCGGCCATTATTTGGCGGAAGAGCGCTCACCAACGCGTGTATGTGATTTTAAGTGGGACGAAGCACACCATGCGATTGAACCTGATACAGGCCTTACGCGCTTTCGCTGCCTATCTCGTAGTGTTTTACCATATCCGCGCCATCGAATTTGAATATGCGCGCGAGATGGGAACCGATGAATATGCATTAGTAGGCGGGCTCTTCTCCAATGGCTGGGCCGGTGTGGACCTGTTCTTTGTAATCTCCGGATTCATCATGGTCTATGTGACCTTTTCAAGACCTTCCGGCGTCGCAACGGTGAAAGACTTTCTGCTGGCGCGCGCGTTCCGGATTTATCCACCCTGGTGGCTCTTCTCCGGCATGATGGCGCTGTTCTTCTTCCTGTCTTACGGCACACCATATGATGCGGCGGCTCTGGCACAGTACGATAATGATCCGCTGGACCATATTCTCAGATCCATCTTCCTGCTGCCGCAGCCAAACTTCCCCATCCTTGGCCTCGGCTGGACGCTGGTGCATGAGGTCTGGTTCTACATCGTCTTCGCATTCATCCTGCTCGCGCCGCGCAAATACATGCCTGCTCTTTTGGGCCTGTGGGCGGTCATCGTTCTGGGTGGCGCGGCGATGGGCTGGACCGGCGCGTTTGCTGCGGATTACCTGAAACTCGCCTTCTCTGTGCATACAGTGGAGTTCATCGTCGGCGCGTTCACCGCCTATCTGTTTCTCAAGCAGGACAAGCCATTCTTCCCGGCCGCTATATTCGGCTTAGGTGTCGTTGCCTTCATCGCAGCAACTCTGCTCCACCCATATCCGAACCGCTTCACTCTGGAATGGGGACGTATGCTGGTCTTCACCCTGCCCTGCGCCATGCTTCTGTACGGCGCTGCAGGCCTTCAGGCGCGCGCAACGGGCGGCTGGCTCAAGCCGCTTAGTCGATTAGGCGACTGGTCTTTTTCGCTGTATCTCGGCCATCATTTCGTGATCGCAGGCCTGCCAATCGTCGGCGCAATCATCGCGGCAAAAGGCGAGACCATGCTTGGTATGGCACCGGGCACGCTGGATATGTTCCGCCTCGGCTCTGCGGGGATTCTCGACAACGCACTCTACATGACCGGTATGGTGATCGGTTCAACCCTATTTGCGGCGATCATCTATCACTTCTTTGAACAGCCTGCGCTGCGTTTCCTGACGAAACGCTTCCGCAAGCCACAAGCCGACAAAGAAAAAGCGCGGCTGAATGAAACCGTCGCGCCATGATCGAGGGATCAGATGAAGATTGAGGGCATTCAGGGGTTACGAGCACTCGCCGCTTATCTGGTCCTGTTCTTCCATGTCACAGGCAATGAACGCCTTCAAATTAGCCTGGCAAGGGCATCAGAAAAGCCGCTGTTCGGGACGCTCTTCAATCAGGGCTTTGTTGGTGTCGATCTGTTCTTCGTGATCTCCGGCTTCATCATGGCCTATGTCACGCATGATCTGACGCGCGGCTTTGGTGGCGTGAAGCAATTCATGCTGGCGCGCCTTTTTCGCATCTACCCGGTATGGTGGCTGTTTGCGGGTATTCTCGCCATCCTTTCACTCGCCATGGCGGGCACACTCTGGCACCCCGATGCCGTTAACGCCGCCGAGGGCAATGGTTATCTCTTCATGCTGAAGTCTTTCCTGCTCGTTCCGCAGGATAATCTGCCATCGCTGAATGTCGGCTGGACGCTGATCCATGAGATGGGCTTCTATCTGGTCTTCGCGGGGCTTCTCTTTCTACCAAGAAAACTCCTGCCTGCGGGCCTTGCGGTATGGGCTGTAGTGGTGATGGCAGGTTTTGTCCTAGCCTCACAACTCTCACTGACCGACGCAACGCTTGAGGTGTTCCTTTCGCCTATGTCGCTTGAGTTCATCCTCGGCGCGTTTGCGGGCTTTGCCTTTGCCTCAGGTATCCGGAAATTCCAGCTGCCTGCATTCATCGTTGGTCTAATCGGCGCTGTTATCGCCTACCCGCTTGTCTCCGCTAGCATGGCTGAAGGCGACAGGCTGATCGTCGTCGCATACTTCGCCCTCCCCTTCACGCTGATCGACAGGCCTCGATGCGGCGCTGAAGGAAAATCCGCTCTTCAAAGGTGCTGCGCGTCTGGGTGACTGGAGCTATTCGCTCTATCTCTGCCATCCGATTGTTTTGCTGGTTCTACCGAAAGTCATGCAGCTTACAGCTCATATCCTGATGAGCGTGGGGCTACCTGCAAGCAGCGTCTCCTTCCTGCTCGTCGGCAGCGAAGGGCTGATCGACAATCTCGTGTTCAATCTGCTGGCTGTGCTTGGATCAACGCTATGCGCCGGCGTGACCTTCTACATCTTCGAGCGGCCTGTTCTTCGCTTCCTGAATGGCAAATTCCGCAAGCCTCAGGCGGATAAAGAAAAGGCGCGACTGAATGAAACCGTCGCGCCTTAGCTTGTAATTATTCAGCGGCTAGCTGTTCAGGCGCTGGCGGCACCCATTTCAGCACCGGCTTTCGTGCCGCCTGTGTCTCGTCGAGACGCTTCATAGGCGCAAGATATGGCGCGCCTTTCAGCGTATCATCGCCCTGCGCCGCACGGCGTGCAACGCTTTCCAGAGCGCCGCAGAAACGGTCGAGCTCTGCTTTACTCTCTGTCTCTGTCGGCTCGATCAGCATCGCCCCATGCACCACCAGCGGGAAGTACATGGTCATCGGGTGATAGCCCTCATCGATCAGCGCTTTGGCGATGTCGATTGTCTCAATGCCCTCAGCCGTGAACTTGTCCGAGAACAGCGCCTCGTGCATGCAGAAGCCGTCAAACGCCGGCGTCATAACCGTCTTCAGCTTGGCCTGAATGTAGTTGGCGTTGAGAACAGCATCTTCCGCGACCTGTTTCAGTCCATCTGCGCCATGGCTCAGCATGTAAGACAGCGCACGTACGAACATGCCCATCTGACCATGGAAGCTCGCCATACGGCCAAAGCTCTCTTTGGCTTCTTCTTCAGCCTCTTCCACCAGACGGAAGCCGTCTTCATCCTTCAGAATGAACGGCACAGGCGCGAATGGCGCCAGCGCTTCTGAAAGCACGGTCGGGCCGGAACCCGGGCCGCCACCGCCATGCGGCGTGGAGAAGGTTTTGTGCAGGTTGATGTGCATCGCGTCGATGCCGAGATCACCCGGGCGCACTCGACCAACAATCGCGTTGAAGTTCGCACCGTCACAATAGAAATAACCGCCAGCCTCATGGATGAGGTCAGCGATGTCCTTAATGTCGGTTTCGAACAGTCCGCACGTATTTGGGTTGGTCAGCATGATGCCCGCGACATCATCTGTCTTTTCCAGCTTGGCGCGCAGATCTTCCATGTCGACACGACCACGCTTGTCAGCGCTGATTTCGTCAACGATGAATCCGCACTGGGCAGCTGTCGCAGGGTTTGTGCCGTGCGCAGATGCAGGAACGAGAACACGCTTGCGTGTATCGGCTTCACCGCGGGAGATGAGCGCCTGACGGATCGCCAGCATGCCACACAGCTCACCATGCGCACCGGCTTTCGGGCTCATCGCCACAGCCGGCATGCCTGTCAGCGTTTTCAGCCATGTCGCCAGCTCGTCGATCAGCTCCAGCGCGCCCTGTACGCTCGCCTGAGGCTGCATAGGGTGAATGTCAGCAAAGCCCGGCAGACGCGCCATTTTCTCGTTCAGACGCGGATTGTGCTTCATTGTGCACGAACCCAGCGGGAATAGCCCCAGGTCGATCGCGTAGTTACGCTGTGACAGACGCACATAGTGGCGAACGGTTTCGGGTTCAGACAGGCCCGGCAGCTCAGCCTTGCCAGCACGTTCTACGCCGCCAAGACGCGACTTCGTGCCTTTGGCTTTTGGAAGGTCCACACCGGTTTTGCCCCAGCGATCTGTTTCAAAGATCAGCGGTTCAAATTGGTAGAGGCCTTTGGAGCCGGATACCGTTTCAGTGTCATGCTGAGAGCCGGTCGCAACCGGAGTTGATGGGCGGCCTTGAGAGTTCATGCTCATGAGAGAATCTCCTTCAGGGCTGACGCGTAAGCGGCGATATCTTCAGGTGTTGTGCATTCTGTTGCCGCGCAGACGATGACGTTGGAAAGCTCATCCTCATGCGGGTAGAGGCGCGACGCACGCACACCACCAACAACATCACGGTCCAGAAGGCCCTGAAGCGCGTCAGCTGCATTCATTGGCACACGGAAGGCAAACTCGTTGAAGAAGCGCGGCGTGATAATTTCAACGCCATCTACCGCTTCCAGAGCATCCGCCAGATCACACGCTGCTTCATGGTTCAGGACAGCAAGGTCACGCAGACCTTTGCCACCGAGAAGCGTCATGTGCGCAGTAAACGCCAGCGCACAAAGACCGGAGTTTGTACAGATGTTAGAAGTCGCCTTGTCACGGCGAATGTGCTGCTCACGCGTTGAGAGCGTCAGAACAAAGCCGCGCTTGCCTTCGGCATCTGTCGTTTCGCCGCACAGGCGTCCCGGCATCTGGCGAACCAGCTTTTGCGTCGCTGCAAACAGTCCAACATAAGGACCACCGAAATTGAGGGAGTTACCAATGGATTGGCCCTCACCCACAGCAATGTCAGCGCCCATTTCGCCTGGCGGCTTCACCAGACCAAGGCTAACCGCTTCAGTGAAGACAGACACGAACAGCGCTTTCTTCTCGTGAGCGGCATCAGCAACCGGCGTCATGTCTGTAATCGTACCGAACACGTTCGGGCTCTGGCCGATCACACAGGCTGTTGCATCATCAACTGCGCCAGCCAATTCCAGCTCGCCATCAATCGCGGCTGGCAGCTGGACAACCTCAATGCCCTGCGCTTCGCAGAGAAGCTTTGTGGACGCTGCATAATGCGGGTGGAGACCACCAGACAGAACGACCTTCTTACGGCGCGTCGCGCGACATGCCATGACAGCTGCCTCGGCGCAGGATGTAGCGCCGTCATACATAGACGCGTTGGCAACATCCATTGCGGTGATTTCAGCAACCTGTGTCTGGAATTCAAACAGGGTCTGAAGCGTGCCCTGCGCGATTTCCGGCTGGTAAGGGGTGTAAGTCGTCAGAAATTCGGAGCGTTGGATCACCATGTCGACGCTCGCCGGAACATGGTGCTTATACGCGCCGCAGCCCACAAAGAAGGCTGATTCAGATGCCGTCACGTTCTTGTTGGCCAGTTTGGTCAGATAACGTTCGACCGCTAATTCGCCCTGATGGTCCGGCAGGCCCGGTACTGTGCCCGGCAGGCGCGCACTTTCAGGGACGTCTGTGTAGAAATCATCGACGCTGTTTGCGCCGATTACCGACAGCATATCTGCGCGGTCTTCCTGTGTAAGCGGGAGGTATCTCATTATGCCTCTCTCAGAATTTCTGGTTTAAAAGTCAGACCGCTTAGAGGTCTGCGCAGAACGCTTTATACGCGTCAGCGTCCATCATCGCGTCCAGCTGGGTCGGGTCCGTGATCAGCATTTTAACGAACCAGCCTTTGCCCTCAGGGTCCTGATTGACTGTCTCAGGTGCGCCTTCCAGTTCGGAGTTAGCTTCTTTCACAATGCCGGAAACAGGCGCGTAAACGTCAGATGCAGCCTTCACGCTCTCAACAACCGCGAGCTCGTCGCCTTTGTTAGAGTTGCGGCCTTCTTCTGGCAGCTCGACAAATACGACGTCGCCGAGCTGTTCAGCCGCATAGGACGTAATGCCCACAATCGCTGTGTCACCTTCGACGCTCACCCATTCATGATCTTCTGTGTACTTAACAGTCATAGCCTAACCCCTTTTTCAAACTGCCCGGCATTGTGTCTGGTGCCCGACCAGACGCCTTATCTCTTGTAATTGTGTGGAACGAACGGAAGCTTCGCGACCTTTGCGGCGCGCGGTTTACCGCGAACCATCAGCGTCAGTTCAGTGCCCGTTTTTGCGAACTCGCGGTCCACATAGCCCATAGCCACCGGCCCTTGGACGGTCGGTCCGAAACCACCTGAAGTGATCTCGCCAATCTTCTGGTCGCCCGCGTAAATCTCAGTGCCTTCGCGCGCTGGCGCACGGTCCATTGGCTGGATGCCTACACGGCGTATCGGCGCGCCATTGGCGATCTGGTCGAGAATCTTGGTTGCACCCGGAAAGTCTGCAGCTTCGCGGCGGCTCTTGGAGATCAGCCATGTCAGCGACGCTTCGACAGGCGTCTTTTGCGGATCAAGATCATGCCCATAAAGACAGAGGCCTGCCTCAAGGCGGAGACTGTCACGCGCGCCGAGGCCAATCGGCTTTACCCGCTCATCGTCCAGCAGTTCGACAACATAGCCGGCACCGGACGCCGGAACGAGAATTTCAAATCCGTCTTCACCCGTATAGCCACAACGTGACACGATGCAGGTCAGGCCTTTGCAGACCATTCGGCGGCTTTCCATGAAGCCGAGATAAGCCGCTTCCGGGAAGCGTTCGGTCACGACCGCTTCGGCATCCGGCCCCTGCAGGGCTACGAGAATTCGGTTATCGAGGCGCTCAAGATCGGCAAGATCACCGAGCTTTTCTTTCATCAGCGCCCAGTCGTCTTCTTTGGTCGCGCCATTCACCACAATGTAGAGACGTCCCTGCTGGTCGCCCTCATACGGGCGGGTGATGATCAGGTCGTCGAGAATGCCGCCCTCTTCATTGAGCAGCACGGTAAGCCGCGCCTGACCTGGCTCAAGGCCCTGAATATCGCCCGGAACGAGCGTTTCGATCAGCTTGGCAATCTCGAAGTGCGCGTCTGCGTCTGCGCGCGGACCACCCGGAAGCGTCAGAAGACATGGGCCCATGTGGGAGACATCAAACAGACCGCAGTGTTCGCGGGTCCATTTATGCTCGGCCATGACGCCTTCAAACTGGATTGGCATGTCATAACCGGCAAAGCCGACCATCTTCGCGCCAAGGCGGACATGAACATCATGCAAAGGGGTTTGCGCTAGTGGCGGATGGTCACTCAAAATGCACTCCAACGGGTTAGCAGCCGCGTGTCGCAGCCAGCCCCCGCTGTCTCGGTGCCTGAGAGATTCCGTGAGCCAAAACGCGCTCACTTGCTCCGTCGGCGAGGCTTTTTGCCTCTTTCCAGCGTTTTCGTTCTCAACGGTCCTTTTGCCTGAGCGTTTCCGGGGCGGTTGCGCCTTCGGCCCCGGGGTTAATCCCGGTGTCTCCCGTCGAGAGCGTGGTCTCTATGCGTAAACATTACGCGAGTCAAAGAGTATGACTCACAAGGTCAGAGTCAAATGACAGGCCGCAGATTCCGCGGCCTATCCCCAGTTCTTGCAAATTCGGCAGAAAATCAGCGATTTCCTGCTCTTTATTGAGGCACTACATGCGCTCTGGCGTTTTGATACCCAGAATGTCGAGGCCCGTTTCAAGCTGGTTCAGCACCGCTTCGCACAGACCGAGTCGCGATGCACGAAGTTCTGCATCCTTCTCGGCCGCGATTGGATGGGCCGCGTAAAATGCCGAGAACGCCTGAGCGAGGTTATAGATGTGCTCGCACAGGAAGTGCGGCATACGCTTCTCAAACGCCTGCTCAAGCGCCGTGTTGAAACCGTCCATCTGCATAGCGAGCTTGCGCTCTGTATCGCTGGCAATCCTGATTACGCCCGCGGCATTCCCCTCGCCTTTCGCGCGGCGCAGAAGCGCTTTGATACGCACGGCTGCGTACAGGAGATACGGACCAGTTTTGCCTTCGAAGCTGGTGAACCGCTCCAGGTCGAACTTATAGTCCGTGGTGCGCGTATTCTGAAGGTCAGAGAAACGCGTCGCTGCAAGCGCAATCTTCAGGCCGATATCACGTACCTCTTCTTCTGACAGATCGTCAGATAGGTTGGCCTCGGAGATACGCTTTTCAGCCTCTTTCAGCGCCATACGGTTCAGGTCGGACAGGCGCACTGTACCGCCATCGCGCGTTTTGAACGGCTTGCCGTCATCACCATTCACCGTACCGAAGCCGATATGCTCCAGCCCTGCTTCCGGGAAATAGCCCGCCTTTTCAGACGCACGAAAAACCTGCTGGAAGTGCAGCGCCTGACGCTGGTCCACAACATACAGCATGGTGTCCGGCTTGATGTTCTGTGCGCGGTCGAAAATCGTCGCGAGATCTGTTGTGTGATAGCCAACGCCGCCCCGTGAGTTCACGAGGATAAATGGCGGCATTTCGGTTTTGCCTTTGTCGGTGTCGCGCGCCACGCGGATAATCCACGCGCCGTCGCTTTCTTCGGCAATGCCACGATCTTTCAGGTCAGCGACCATGGGCGCGACGAACGGATCCGCGTCGCTTTCGCCTTTCCAGAGGTCGAATGACACGTTGAGGCGATCATAATCGACTTTCAGCGCTTCAACCGACACATCAATGAAATGCTTTAGAAGCGCGCGATAGCCTGCACGGCCCGCCTGCAGCTCTGCCGTCGCTATCTGGCAAAGTTCGCGATAACCCTCATCCGTTTTGGATTTGCCAGACGCGAGCGGGTAAAGCCGCGCAAGGTCCTCAATTGTGACCGGGCTTTCCGCAGGGAATGGACCTTCATTGCCAGCATCAAAGTAAGGCAGGTCTGGCTGTTCTTCAGATAGACCGACAATCAGCTGGCCCATTTGAAGGCCCCAGTCACCAAGATGTGCATCACCGATAACGGTATGGCCAAGAAAACGACAAAGACGCTTCAGCGTGTCGCCGATTACAGCTGACCGCAGGTGTCCAACGTGCATAGGCTTGGCAACGTTCGGGCCGCCAAAATCGATCACGATGGTTTTGGTGTCTGCGCTCTGGTCTGCGCCCGCAAGCTCGCTTTCGCGCACGCCTTGTACACGGCCTGCGAGAAGCTCTTCAGTCACTTTGATGTTCAGAAAGCCGGGGCCGGCAACTGTGATGTCAGCAATGGCGGGATGGGCTGACAGTTTCTCAACAAGCTCGCCCGCGATCTCGCGCGGGTTGCGGCGCGCAGCCTTGGCCGCCGCCATAGCGCCATTGCACTGGAAATCTGCGAGATCCGGGCGGTCAGATCGGCGAACCATGCCGAGTTTTGCTTCTAGACCAATTGCTTCAAACGCCTGTCCACATGCCGTGGACAGTTCGGACGCTATGTCCGCCATGACCGGATTTCCTTATTTACTGAACTGTACTGGTTATTGTGTCTGGAGCAGGAAGCGACGACCGGTTTCGTTGAACGTGCGTTGTTCGTCGGTCAGCTCAAAGCCCACAAGAATTTCAAAGTTCGCGCCCGAGATTGAAGAATCAGCGCGCGGGATCACGATGCGACCGACAGTCTCTTCCATTGTCACGATCTGACGACCGTTGCGGAATTCAACATTCACAGGGAAGACCTGCTTTTCAATCACCGCGCGGTTTGTACGCGTCACGGCTACGAAATAGTTGAAAGTGTGCTGGTTCGTTGTCGCAGCATCGCCGCGGCCAAATGCAAAATCGATCTCGATCTGTGCTTCGATCGGATCATCTTCGAGGTAACGGCAGAACAGGCGCACGCCATTGATCTCACCGGTGAACTCGATGTTGTTGTACTGGTCGCCCCCATCGGTGAACTCTACAATGCGCTGTGCTTCATAAACAGAACCTGCGGCAGGGCATGGGCCCTGGTTCGGACGTGTGTCCAGATTTTCGAATGTAGAGCAGGCTGAAAGAAGCAGAGCAGACCCGGCAAGGGCAGAAGACACTAAAAGACGCACGTGAAACAACTCCTTGGCCGTTTTCTGTAAGGACACCATCTGTTAGAGCGTGATAACGGTGCAAACCCGAACTGGCAACGGCGCATTGTGCCGTGTGAACAAGAGGTAATAAGAAAACATGCAGTCACTGACGATCCGCCTCTCTGCCCCGCGTGGATTCTGCGCTGGCGTAGACCGTGCCATTCAGATCGTCGAAGAGGCGCTGACCAAATGGGGACCGCCCGTTTATGTGCGCCACGAAATCGTTCACAACGCCCATGTTGTCGAAGGCCTGAAGGCCAAAGGCGCAGTGTTTGTAGAAGAACTGTATGAGTGCCCTGACGACCGCCCGGTCATCTTTTCTGCCCATGGGGTGCCAAAATCCGTACCCGCAGAAGCCGCGTCTCGTGAAATGATTTATGTCGATGCGACCTGCCCGCTTGTTTCAAAAGTTCACGTAGAAGCTCAGAAACACGCTGATGCAGGGCGCGATATTCTTCTGATCGGCCATGCAGGCCATCCTGAAGTTGTCGGCACAATGGGCCAGCTGCCGGATGGAACGATTCGCCTAATCGAAACGCCCGAGGATGCAGAAACGATCAGCGTTGAAAATCCGGACAATCTCGCTTTCGTGACCCAGACGACGCTTTCAGTAGATGACACAGCTGAAGTGATCGGCGTGTTGCAGCGCCGTTTCCCGTCTATCTCTGCACCACATAAAGAAGATATTTGCTACGCGACCACCAACCGTCAGGAAGCGGTCAAAGCGATGGCAGAAGGCGCTGATCTGGTGCTGGTCATCGGCGCGGAAAACTCTTCGAACTCCAAGCGTCTCGTTGATGTGGCGTTACGTTCCGGCGCAAAGGCTGCGCGCCTGATTGCCTCTGTCGATTTTGTAGACTGGAGCTGGTTCAAAGGCGTCTCAACGCTCGGCATCACGGCCGGTGCGAGCGCGCCTGAGATCCTCGTCGATGATCTCATCAATGCCTGCCGCGAACGGTTTTACGTCTCGATGGAAGAAATCCGCGTCACCGATGAGAACGTGATCTTCAAACTGCCGCGCGTACTTGCAGTCTGATACAAAAAAGGCGGCGCTCTTCAGCACCGCCTTTATTCTTTGCGCGTTCGCCTGATTTATTCAGGGACCGTCACAGAGACTGATTCCAACTCAACCACCGTGTCACCAGCAGGCCAGAAGCCGATAAAGTCTGATGCCGGATCAACAATACCGGAAATCGTATAGTCGAAAGAATATTCGGCAAAATCCGATGTCAGATCAAAGCGTTCCCACCCGCTATTACCTACAGCATTCGTTGAATACGCCACAGCCACGCGGTTTGCTTGTCCACCCGCAGCGCGTGCTGAGAAGCTGACCGTAACAGTCTGACCGTCAAGGCTTCCAAGAGTTGGACCAGCATACTCGATGTAAGCACCAGTCGTTGTTCCGCCAGAATTCATTCCGCCGATGTCATTGTTAATCAACGTTACAACTGAAGAGCCAGGCGTAACAGTAACCTGATCTGTTGCGCTGAGTGCGCCAACGAGTGCTGCGCCTTCCCAGCTCATATTCTGCGGGTTTGAAGGCGTCTCAACGACTTCTTCGGGGGCAGGAGTCGGCGCTGCCGGCGCTGGCTCGTCCTGTCCCCCACATGCGGCAAGCCCAAGCGCCAAAATGGAAACACCAAGTGTCCTGAAATGCATAATCAACCTCATTCTTCAAATGCCTGTCCCCAGGCTGATGTGATCCCGTCGTCTCCGAAAACCGGGACGTTCGCAATACGGGCCCACGCTTAAGAACGAAATAAGTCATCAATTTGGCATTTCGTTCCAAGAACACGTCTGAAGGCCCTGTTTCTTGGATGTTATCGGTCACCATGCACAAAATGAATGCAGCCTGCTCAACAAAAGGGTGAGCCAATAATCTTCAATACAACCAAACCGCGACATCTGCTCAATTGACCAGATGGGGCTCTCATGTGAAGGAAGCGCATGGCTGTTTATACTGAAGTTGACGACGACGCACTGAACGACTTTCTGACCCGATACGACATCGGTGAAGCGGTTGCTTTTAAAGGTATTGCGGAGGGCGTTGAGAACTCCAACTACCTCCTCGAAACAACCGAGGCGCGTTTCATTCTCACCCTGTATGAGAAGCGCGTAAATCCGGATGACTTGCCGTTCTTCATGGGCGTCATGGAGGACCTGTCCGCGGCGAACTTCCCTTGTCCTCAGCCCGTCAAAGGCAAAAACCGTTCAGCGCTTCAGACACTGCTCGATAAGCCTGCTGCAATCGTCACCTTTTTGAAAGGCATGTCTCCGCGACGGCCGGACGCAAACCAGTGCCGCCAAATTGGCGAAGCCATGGCACGCATGCACCTTGCACTACAGACAAGCTCCCTCGGGCGCCCGAACAATCTATCCATCGATGCGTGGGATGAGCTTTATGACGGTCGCGAGAGCGTTGCAGCGACGCTCGCTCCGAACCTTGCAACGCTTATTTCTGGCGATCTGGAACGTTTGCACGACCAGTGGCCCGATCCTGAAACTCTGCCGCGCGGCATTATCCACGCAGACCTTTTCCCGGATAACGCATTCTTCCTGGGTGAGAAATTCTCCGGCGTAATCGACTTCTATTTCGCCTGCACCGACATGCTGGCCTATGACGTCGCTATCGCGCTGAATGCCTGGTGTTTTGAAGCGCGCGGCGAATTTAACATGACCAAAGGCCGGGCCCTTATGGCCGGCTATGACAGCGTACGCAGTTTCACAGAAGCAGAGCGCAAAGCTCTGCCCGCACTCATCCATGGCGCGGCTATGCGCTTCTTCCTGACACGCCTTGTTGACTGGACGGATACACCAGCCGATGCGCTCGTGCGCCCTAAAAATCCGGTCGAATATGCAGAAAAGCTCGGCTTCCACAGATTGGCACGAACCGTGGAAGACTATGGTTACATGGCAGGATAAGCCTGCTCTCAACACGAGCAGACAGAAAAGACACCCCAATAAGCGGTGCGCTAACCCGCCGTTCACTAGCTTCTGCTTTCTATTTCCGAGGAATCCTGAGCAAATTTCAGGAGCATCTGAAGAAACCACGCGGGGATCTGGAGTGGGCGAGACGCATAAAGCCGCGAACCAGCAGAGCAACTCCATCAGGAGCTGTAGCGTAGCCGCGCTTGCCTGTGTCTTCTTTTTAGCGTCGCCACCCGTCTTTTCTCAATCTGATGATGTATCATCTCAGATCACGACCGAAGAAGTCACCGCAGCAAACTGGCCCGATGCAGCAGTAGAGCTTGTCGAAGACATCCTCTCACGTCCTTTCATGCCGGGTGACTATTACGCGTTCGAAGCTCTGAAAGACACGCTGTCCGAAGAAGAATTGCTCGAACGGCATATCGAATATGTGTTTCACGATTCCATTTTGGGTATCGCCGACTATCCCCGTGTCGTCGAAGAGATGGACGCCTTTCTCGAAGAGACCGGACTTGAGGTCACGCCCGCGTTCAGAACGCTGAGTTCAATCGGCTATGAGACGATGGTCTCCAACGATTACCGTGCCGGACTCGATCGGATTGACGCATTCCTTCGCGCCCGCGGTTTTACAGCAGACCAATATGTTCGCGCCCTCGTGCTGCAAGCCGTGTTTCTTCTATATCTCGACCAGGATATCGATGCGGCCAATGTCGTACGCGACATTACCGCCTTCACGAACAGGCATAGTGTTTCGGACTTCGTTGCATTCGACGTCGCCCAGCTGGAAATTCGTGTGTTTGAAGCACACACATCTCCGGACAGCATGATTGATCTTCTGTCTCGCGAATACTGGACCATTCAGGATCTGATGCTTCCATACACAGTGAGCACGACACCGCATGATATCGCGACCATGCTCTATACGCATGGCAAAACAGCGGAACTCGAACAGGTCACAAATGCCTTTCTGACCGCAACAGAGAGCGACGAATACGCCTATCTACGGGGCGACGCACTCCATAGCTGCGCGATGTTAAATCTCGCCCGGGGGCTGAACGAACGCGCCATCGAATGTGCTGTTGAGGCGGAACCTTTCGTTACGAACGACGACAACATCCATTATTTATGGGCTGTCACAACGGTTGAGGCTGCAATCCGTGCCGGGGATGCAGACCTCGCCCAGACTTATTTCGCTAAACTCAGCGCGCTGCCAGAAGCGCAGCTCAATAATCGCAACCAGTTCACTGTAGCAGAATTGGAAGCCCGGCTTCTCGCGCTATCGGGCGATATAGACGCCGCCTATAACGCCATGCTGACCTTTCACCAGACAAAGGCTGTGGCTCTGGACGATGAAATTCAGGCACTTGCGGCAAACCAGATGCAATATCTGCAGGAAGAAGCCGACAGGATCACCGAGCGCGCCAACCTGCTGAACCTTCAGAACACGCTGCAACAACGCACGATTGGTTTATTCCAGTGGTTATCTGCGCTCTTTGGCCTGTTGCTCGCTCTGTCGATCGCTTTTGCGTTCCTGATGCTCCGGAAAAACCGGGAAGTCGTTCATGCCCGCGACGATGCCCGCCGTATGAGCGAAGTGAAATCCCGTTTCCTTGCAAATATGAGCCATGAAGTTCGCACACCAATGAACGGGGTCATCGGTCTTACTGGTGCACTCGAAAAGACCGAACTGAACACACGACAGTCCGAGCTTGTGACGCTCATTCAACGCTCGAGCAAGCTCATGATGAACGTGCTCGATGATATTCTCGACCTCTCTCGCATCGAGTCTGAAAAGATCATCATTGAGAACAAGGAATTCGTGCCGCGTGAATTATTCGAAGAAACGAGGGTATTCTTCGAAGCCAGCACCGACAAGGAAGGCCTGTCGCTTACATTCGTACCGAATATCTGCGAAAATCTTCTGGTGAACGGTGACGCCTCGCGCATTCGTCAAATCCTGTACAACCTCATCACCAATGCGCTGAAATTTACAGACAGCGGCAGTATTGAAGTCAGATGTTGGGTGAACAAAACTGGCAGGACGGGTGACAAGATTAGTCTCTGGTTCTCGGTCGAAGATACCGGCCAGGGCATTCCATCCGACAAGCTGAAGACGATTTTTGAGCCGTTCATGCAGGCGGACAGTTCGTCGACCCGCCGCTTTGGCGGGCTGGGTCTCGGCCTCGCCATTTCCAGACAACTCGTCGAGCTTATGGATGGAGACATTTATGCGAGTTCTACCATCGGGTCGGGCACACAGATCGAATTCTGCGTTCCGGTAGAGCTGATTTCCGAGGACGCTGCGATTGTCAGCGAGACAGAAACGCCAGTCAGTTTAGAAACCACCACGCAGGTTCTCGTCGCCGAAGACCATCCAATGAATCGCAAGGTCATCGATGTACTTTTGGACGGCCTTGGCATTTCGCCCCTGATTGTTGAAACCGGCCTTGATGCTGTCAGCGCCTATCAGAAAGCGCCGTTCGGCTTCGTCTTTCTCGATATCCAGATGCCCGTTATGGACGGGATCGACGCGCTCATTCGCATGAAAGAGATCGATCTGGCTGAAGGCCGAACACCACCTCAATATATTGCGTTTACAGCGAATGCGATGACCCATCAGGTCGAACACTATAAGTCTGCCGGCTTCGATCATGTGCTGACTAAGCCTGTCGAAGTGCAAAGCCTCATCACGATTTTCTCCTCAACCCCGACAATCGAAGCGGAGACAGAGGACGCCTGAGAAATCTGGGTGAAACTGCGTTTATGAAATTGACGCTGCGCTCAAAGCTCGGTTCAACCTGTGTGATGACGAAATCAGTTGAAATCTGGACGGACGGAGCCTGCTCCGGAAACCCTGGCCCCGGCGGCTGGGGCGCGCTCCTTAGAAGTGGCACGCACGAGAAAGAGCTTTATGGCGGTGAGCCTGAGAGCACGAACAACCGTATGGAACTCATGGCCGCCATTGTCGCGCTTGAGGCGGTAAAAGATGGCTATCACATCACGCTGCACACCGACTCCACTTATGTGAAAGACGGTCTGAACAAGTGGATCCACAACTGGAAACGCAATGGCTGGAAAACGGCTGCGAAAAAGCCCGTCAAGAACGCCGATCTGTGGCAGAGACTTGATGCTGCCGCGTCCCGCCACCCTCACCTGAAATGGAAATGGGTGAAGGGACACGCAGGCGATGAGGGCAATGAAAGAGCCGATGAACTGGCGCGAAAAGGCGCTAGCGAACAGCCCCGCTAAAAATCTTCCCAATCATGTCGTCTGTTCGATCAATTCCCCAAAAAATCTCGCGATTTACGATGGATAACTCGCACCACTGCCGATAGTGTCTGATGAAATTGGGGGAAGCGTTTCAGCTGAAACGCTTATTTTGTATTGTGCAGGGGTACTGAAGTTATGCATCTTCTATTGCACGTCGGGACGGAACAGACGGGGGCCGCTAACTGGCAGAAGGTTCTGTTCCATTATCGTAGCCAGCTGGCCGAGAGCAAACTCTGGTATTCAGCCAGTATGGGCGCTCCGTTTTTCCCGGCGAATCATCGAAAGCTGATCGCATATGCGCGTCCTTTCTCTGAGAAGGATGATAGTCTGGAGATGTTCGGCATTCAGAGCGCCGATGCACAGGTCAAATTTCGCGAAAAAACCCGCGAGAAGCTTGAGAACGAAGTTGGAAAAGCGCGCGAGAATGGCGCGGACGTTTTCTTTCTGAGCTGCGAACACGCGCATTCACGTCTGACGAAACCGGAATGGATCGCCGAGCTTAAAACGCTGTTCGACGGTTTGTTCGAAAGCGTGACGGTGCTGTTTCACCTGCGTCCGCAAATCGATATGGCGATCAGCGCAATTACGAATTCGGTTCTTTTCGGGCAGCCAATATCCCGCGCGAGCTTTAACGTCGTGAAGCCATCTACCCCATATTACGACTATCTGGGCATGGTAAAGAAGTGGGCGAGCGTTTTCGGAATTTCCAGCATTCGCCTCTCGGCCTTCAAGAACGATGTATTCCCGCTCAAGGGCATGGATGCGGGTCCAGCCAGCATCGAGTCTGACATTATAGAGAATGCCGAAGACTCCCTGACCATGGGCCTTGACCTCTCCATGATTGAGGCCGTCATGTCCGTGCCCGATTTGCGCACGCGTCACATTCAGTATTTCCAGTCCTATCCGGTGCAGACGCCATTGCGCCTGGGCATCGATCGCGCGACCAAACTTCAGGCCGCCTTCTTCGAAGACAATGCGCAGCTTGCGACCCGCTATCAGGGGCTTAAAGCGAGCGATCTTACGCCGGACTGGGCGCCGCACATGGAAGCAAGCAATTTCGATCAAATAAACCCGTCCAAAGAGACCGGTCGTTTAATCGAACATATGCTTGAAAGAAGCCGGATGGTGTTGCTTCGCCAGAAAGCCGAAACACATCTGACAGAATGCGAGCGGGCACTCGCCAGAAACAATGTAGATATCGCACGCAACTTCTACGCGTCATTTGAAAGGGCACTGAATGAGTCAACACCTGAGTTCGAGCGTTTACGCCTGTCTCCGGACATAAAAAACCGGATGCTGGAGTGCAAGCAGAAGGTGAGTTGACAAAACTCTTTCAATGAAATCAAAGAAAAAAAGTAATTAGGAGGTTGGTGTGACGAATAAGATTATGTTGGTACATTTTGGCCGAAGCGGCTCGACCGTGATCGCCAAAATGCTTGCCAAACACACCAAAATTGCCTGGTTTGAAGAGATTGTAACGCTTCAGGAACAGAAAGGCGCCAAGACCACTGAATGGCAGGTTGGCGACTATGTTTCACTGATCGACAACCTCCCTCAACCCAAGCGCCATGTCGGGTATGAAGTTAAACCGATTAACTTCTACAAGAACCCGAATGTGAAGATTGAAGACGTCATCGAGCACTATCATGCAGTTGGCGACACGACCTTTATTTTCCTTCAGCGTCACAACACGCTGCGTCGCTATATCAGCGCGGTAAAAGCCTCAAAACTGTCGCTATATCACGTGAAAGCGGACGATGGCCCAAAGCCGGAGAAGAAGGCGATCACGCTCGATCTGAAGGATCTGCACGATTACGATTCTGCATCTAAAGCAGACACGCTCGTCGAGCTGCTTCGTAAGGCCAAAACAGAAGAACAGCGCCTGATGAACTTCTTTGAGGAGAAGGGCATCGACATGCTGCACCTCACCTATGAAGAACACATCGAGCAGAACCCGCTCGACGCGTACAACATCGTCTGCTCCTACATGATGCTTGGCATTGAGCAGCAGGAAATCACCCTACGCAAAACAAGCGCAGGTATCCGCAACGACATTGAAAACTTTGATGAAGTCAAAGCTGCGCTGGCGGGTTCCGAATTTGAATGGATGGTTGAAGAGTAGGCGTCAGGCCTACTCTCTTCCAACGCTCAGCTGCGTCTGACGCATATTGGTCACAGCCTGCTGACCTACATCCGCGATATGCTCGAACAGCTGGCGATATTTCTGCCGGACGGCACCAAGCCCTGCCTTTTCGGACAAATATAATTCAAGCGCGCTCTGATCCACAGCCCGGCACTGCCCGCGGATTTGCTCAGAGAATGCGTCGGCGATCTGCGCCGCCATCTCCTCATCTGAACCGAGGGAAATCAGGTCGGCACACGCTTTCGGCAAATCAGCGAAGGCTTTCAGATTGAACGCGAGTGTGCGCTTTCCGAAGCCCACTGCCCGCGATGCAACGCCTGACGATTCTCCAACCGACGGCCAGCGGAGCGCCGGAACAAGATCGGCCGCCATGAACAGCTCATCGAACTGTTTTTCATCTGTGTAGCCTAGCAAGGAAATGCGGGACTGATCCGGAAACTTTTGAATCAGGCGCCGAACGCCCGAATCCATCACCTCACCCGCGATCACCAGTCTGAACGTCGTGTCGCCTGCATCCTGGCAACGTGCCAGTGCTTTCAGGACAAGATCGATCCGCTTGGGCGGCGTCACAAAACCAGCACACAAGATCATCGTCTCATCGTCAGCAATGTTCAAACGCTTGCGCATAACTTCACGCGCGTCTGCTGACACTCCGCTCTCTTCGGGCGTCTGGCAGAAATGTGGAATCATAGAGACCGGCGCATCACGGCGGATCATCTTAGTACGCTGACGCGCCCAGCGCGAATGCACAATCACATGGTAGGCATCGCGAATAAACGGCTCCAGCAAAGGCATTTCGAACTGAAGTTGCGGGTGGTACTCCGGCTTTTTCTGACCCCGCTTCTGCGCGAGTGAGATACCTCGTTCTCCCGCAGCTTTGCCGAGCACATACTCGTAAGCCGTCCTATCGCCCTTTGCGAGCGTCATCTCGGTGACGAGATGGTGCACAGAGAAGTCATGGATTTCCACTATCCCTGGCCGGTCCAGCGCAGCGAGGTAAATGAACTCGTGATACGGGTTGTTTCCGAGCTGGTAGATCGGGACGGCGTCCGAACGAAACGGTGCCCCTGCCCTATCTACAAACTGGATATCGAAGTCATCAAATCCGGTCGAAAACACCTGCTGGGTATAGTGCGCAATGCCACTCGGTACCGGCGGCAGAGGCGACCAGATATCAATCTTCATGTTTGCGCTCGAGCTCGCGTTTCAGGCTTTCGACCTGCTGCTCCAGATCATCTATCCGCGTGAGCGCTTCGGTCTCAATACGGGCGAGACGCATATCAAACATCTCCACCAGCGCTTTAGCGGACAGGAAAGTGATCGACTCACCCTCCAGCTCCATTTTGACCGTCGTGCGGGTAAGCGAAACAATCTTGTTCTTGATGGTACTGAATGGCCACATTCTGATAAGCGCGCCCCCGACGCATGTTTGGTTGCCTGATTCCGCAATCAGAATTTCACATACTTCGCCATTTCAGCAAGGGGCAGGCCCTTCTCTTCGGAGAATTCCATGACTTTGCGAAAATCACGGCGGATTGTGTCCAACTCAGGAATACGGACGCCATCGATAGACCGGGTCGTAGGCACTTCCACCCCATGGCGATCACGAAGTTCTTTAAGTTCTTCATTGTAAATCCGGCGCGTACCCGCAGCCAGGATTTCAGGCACCTTAGGCACGATACGGAAGGTCGAATCCAGCTTGGACGCATCCGTCAGGCCATCAATCATTTTCTGGCTCGTCGCATCTGGGAGACGCAGCGTATTGTAGACGAGTTTGAAGTAAAGAAGGTTTCCCGAAACGCTTGGGTTATTATCCCATGGCAGGCGCTGCATGCCTTCAATATCACTCGTGCCGGTGATGTTTTTGAAGTCGAGCAGAACATCGCCCTTTGGCAATTGCTGACGATCATAAACATGCGCGGTGACATTCGCCTTGCCGAACACCTCCACCCAACGGTCAACCAGATCGATATAGGAGCGGCGCTTGGTGACCAGATACTGGCTCATATCAGGATAGCGCTTGCCCATCTGGATGTCCTGCTGCCACCAGCTGAGAAGATAGCGGACAGGATCACGTAGATACAGAATGATCCGAATGTCATAACCGGCGAACACCTCTTTCAGCGTTTCCGGCTTCTCAAGATCGCAGAGTGACTCGCTCGAGATGATAGTCGTGTCGAATGGCGCAATTTCCTTACGCAGCGCTTTGAGGTGTTTCTCATGCTTTTTCGGGTGGGTTACCCAGCTCAGCAGCTCATGATGCGCGGCAGCGTCTTGTCCGAGGCCGGGGTAGCTGATGCCGTGGCTGGCCAGCAGGGCGCGGTTTTGAAAGAAATGGTGCTGAATGCTGGACGTACCGGTCTTGTTCGTACCGATATGCAGAAACACGGTCTTCTTTTTAGCCACTCAAAGTCCCCTATAATCAACGCAGGCATGTCATGCTGATATTTTACGCCGACGCAACCTGATTTTATACAAACCGGCAAGGGCTCTCCTGGCGAGCTGGTAACTGCGCAGGCACTAAGCAATAGCGCTCACAATATTGGAAAATATGTATTTTGGACCAACAATTCATTCTGCATCATTGCGCGCGCGTTCCAATCAGCTGCACCTCCCCAAAAGAATTTTCGTCACGTCCGACTTCTGGAAACTCGGTGTTGATTATTGAAATCACGCAGAGTAGCTGAGTAAGGTACGATATCTGTAGAGTGAGGGGACCCGATGCAGAACACGACCATTCCTAACCTGATCGTTGTTGGCGCCGGCAAGGCAGGCACGACATCTCTTCACAACTATCTGGACGCACATCCGCAGGTTTTTGGCGCTGGTGATAAAGAGCTGATGTACTTCTCACGCTTCATGGATAAGGGCGTCGACTGGTACAAATCGAACTTCAAAGTTCGTGACGGCGTAAAAATCTATTTTGAATCCACGCCGCAATATTCTTTCCGCGACGAGTTTCCTGACGTTCCGCAGAACATTTACGACCTCAATCCGGACATGAAGATTATCTACATCGTCCGCGAACCGATCAAGCGGATTGTCTCACACTTCAATCACTGGTCCCGCACGCAGGCCCACACCTTCAAGGATATTGAAAAATCTCTGGCGCATGAACAGCACCGGAAGTTCTTTATCGACCGCACACGGTATTACTATCAGCTGCAGGCTTATCTTGCGCTCTTCCCAACTCGTCAGATCAAAGTCGTCTTCATGGAAGACCTGATCAGCAAGCACGCCGAGACGATGAACGACATCTTCCATTTCCTCGGCATTGACGAAATCGGCGACCAGATCCCGCCAGAGCGTCACAATGTCGGCGCAGCCTATGCAACCGATGTGAAGCGCTGGTCAGTCAAAGATATTTCTGAAGAACGGATCGCCGAAATTCAGAAGACGCTCTCAAAAGACGTCCAGAACCTATTTTATTATTGCAACAAACCAGCGGACTTCTGGGGAGAGGAATACGTATGAGTGAGGAGCTGAAGGAATTCGACCTCGCAGAATTTATGCCCGAAGGGCAGCGCAGCCTGTTTCGAAACTGCCGCGTCCGCGCTCCACAATCCTCAATGGGGGCTCTTCAGTTTAAATCGCCCCCAATTGGCGGTAACCGTAACAATGTCGACATTCTGATCTCCAAGCCGAATCTGAACGGCAATCTGACATTCGTAATCGGCCCGGGCAGCGCAAAAATCGAGATTCATACAGCCGGACACATCTTCGCTAATATCCGCACATGGCGACCAAGCACTCTGCGTATTGGTGAAGGTGTAACGATCAACTCTGCACGTATGGTTATGGACCTGGCTGATGTAAAAATTGGCGAGAACGGTCTCTGGTCAGATGAAATCCTGCTTCAGTCTAATGACCAGCATGGCATTATCGACCTTGAAACCATGGATGTCGTGAACGCCCATCGCCGTAAAATCGAGATTGGCAAGCATGTCTGGATTGGACGCCGTACGACTATCATGCCGGATGTTCGTATCGGTCCGGGCGGTATTCTGGGCGCAGGCTCCATCCTGACGTCCGACATGCCAGCGAAAACCATTTTTGGCGGGATTCCAGCCAAGAAGATCAAAGACAACGTCTCCTGGTGTCGGTCTCCGATGGGCCCGAACGAAATGGAAGAAGGCATCCTTTCTGAGTTACAAAGCGGCGTATAACGTCGACTGGCTTCAAAATCGCGGGACCCGCAAACGGTCCCGCTTTTTTTTGCAAGTAGCTCACATCCCTGCATAACAAAACTGAACCTGTTTTTCTGCCGAATTACTGCTCATCGCCGGTCAAATTCAGTTCAGCACTGCATATATTTAAACTTTCATTCTATTCGACATCTCCACATCCCCAGTGCCGAAAATTGCCGTCTCACTCAGTTCGCTCCGCTTTAAGTAGCAAGAATTCACAATGAATTCGCCGGATTTTCAGGCCTACCGCCCCTTAGTGCACAAAAAACACTACCAGAAGGTGCTTCCCTGATGTCGTGCCCTGTTAAAACCCTTCAATCAGGCGTCATTGTAACGCGGGAATACGTGCGGCTTTACTACTGAAATTCACACTTATTCGGCTGGACACCTGACTCGATATCTATAGATTGCCCACCACGGGACGTGATGTTTATGAGTGCATGTTTTCACTCATGGCGGCAGTGGGGACTATTGTTGTCGTGCATTGCGTTTCAGGCGTACTGAACGAGGGACAATTTTATGAGTAACCTGTCGCTGGTGGTCTTGTCAGACCACTGTCACCACGCATTGGGTGAATACTTCAGATCTCTGGATCTGTTTGAGAAGGTAGACTCCTATCAGCCGGAATTTCTCGACCCGGCGACCAAGGCCACAGTCAAAGACAATCTTGGAAACTATGATGTTATTTTCACATCGTACGATAAGGGCGACGATCTCAGCATTGACGCGCTAAAAGGCAAGCATGGCAGCGCGGTTATCCCGTTCGCTCCGCTGGTCTTTTATGGCCTCCAGCCTGATGTCGGCTACGTCATCTCCAAAGGCGAGTTCCTATACAACCCGGCACTGGCTGGAGATTATCACTACTCCGTCATTCTCGAGCTGATGAAGCGCGGCCTTGATGTGGAAGATGTCATCCACCTACTCGTGCGCACGGCACCCGGTGAAACAATCGATGTCCAGGCAACTTGGGACTCTGCGGTCAGCAGCTATCAGAACGCCGAGAAGGATTTCGACGTTAAGATTGCGGACTTCATCGCTTCCGAAAGCAGAAAGTCTCAGACATTCTACAACTTTAATCTTCCGGCAGGAAGCGTACTCGGCGAGCTGGGCGACCGTCTGGTCAAACATCTCGGTGAGAAAGCAACGCCGCGTCTGATTCCACCGGCTGCGAATGATCTCGTCACACGCTCTTATTTTCCGGTTCCGGATTACCTCGCCGAAGCACTGGGCTTTGAATACCGCACGTCTCAGGTGGTACGTGGCAAGGTAGAAGGTAATTCTATCGACGTGTCGCGTGAAACGGCGATGCGTATGAGCGCAAAATTCTTCGCAGAATTCTGCCGGTCGAAGAAATGCAGCATCATGGATCTGCAACCGCTCACACCACTCAAATTCGCTCCGGCGATGGCATAGTCATACCCGCTGGCGACGCTCTCAACTCCGATACATCTGTATCGGTGGGGCGTCGCTAAGCATATCTGGCCAGGACGACGCGTTTCGGGGTTTCGGACGTTGACGCCGCCTACGGCGTATAGCTTTATGAACACGTCAGTTGCGTTCAGGTCGGGAATAATTTCAGGCCCGCATTAAGTGTACGATTTGATATGTTCAGAGAAATAAAAAGCACCTCACGTGCGAGAAGCAAAAAAAGCGCAAAGCAACGGCTTTTTATTCTCGATCCAGACCTGCAGATCGGTACCGGCCACAACTATCAGACATCTGTCCGTGTGGCTGCCAGCGCAGTTGAGTCCGGCTACGCTGTCACTATTCTGGGCAACCGCCATTTTCCCGAATCAAAAGCGCTCAACAAGAAGCTCGGCTTCTCAATCCGTGCGCATTTCAAAGCGCTAGCCTTTGATTTCCCGGGAATCTCGGAGGGCCGTCGCCGTATACCAGTAGAGTTTAACGACGAATACGAGCTGCATGACTGGGAAATCCATCTTCAGCAATTGCTCGCCATCGACGAGGAACTCCGCTTCACTGCGGACGACACATTCTACTGCCACACAGTCTCCACTCCGCTGGCACATGCTTGGTTTGTTTTCCTCATGCTGCGTCCGGACCATCTGCGTCCGAAACTGTATGCTCAAATTTACATTCTTCCGGAGCTCATTCAGGGCGAGCGCGTTGGTAATTATACCTTCTGCGACATCCTGAATAAGTACAATCAGCAGGGCTTTATCGGCCGCTACGCCTTCTTCCACACTGAGACAATCCGGCTACAGAAGACGTATGAAGAGCAGGTCGGCCTGCACTTCCCGATGATGGTTGGCCCTCTGCCCGACCACTGTTTCGAACAACGCATGGGCGAGGACCCACGGCCCGTGATCGCCTTCCTCGGCGAAGCGCGCCATGAGAAAGGCTTCCAGCTGCTGCCAGGCGTGATTGACCGGATGATTCAGGAACTGGGGGACGATTTCCAGAAAATCCGCTTCCAGCTGCAGACATTCTCTTCTCCGTTGAACGACACAGTCGAGATCAAAACGGCCCGTCGTACGCTGGAAAACCTCGCCAAGACGTACGACAATATCCAGATCCTCGGTAAGCTCTCAACCGAAGAGTATCAGACGGCCATCGACGAAACAGACATCTGCTTCCTCGGCTATGAACCGGAATCCTACCGCATTCGCGGGTCCGGCGTTGCCGTTGAAATGCTGGCTGGCGGCAAAATGCTGCTCACCTCCCCGGACATCGACGTTGCCGAGACCTTTGACGGCTACAATCTGCTTGTGCCTTCAGAGTTTTCTGCCGGCTCTTTTGCCGAGGCTCTTCTCAAGCAACTCAAGAAGGTCAAGTTCGACCGCGAATCACTGCGCGCAACCAAGAGCGGCCTCGAATACTTTGCGGAAAGCGGCTTTCTTGGCCGCTTGTTCGATCTTCACGAAAAGAATGCCGAGGGCTTTGATCAACCACCTCTAAAAAATTATCAGGGCGCTGTCGTCTACCTCGCTATGGGCGGCGATTCGGGTGGCTCGGAATTCGTTCAACGCGGACATTTGAAAGCGCTTAAAGATCTCGATGTTCTGACGATCATGATCGACATCCCATGGCCGTTCCAGGACGCGAACAGCTATAACGCCTGGAAGAAAGAACGCGTCAGCCGCTTCTTCAAAAGCTGGGATGATTTCGAGTTCCTGCCGCTATTCGGTTCAATTCTCTCCGGACGCATCGCAGAATCGGGTTTCTCAAATCCGCAATATATGGATAAGCGCGAAAACCTCGCCCACTCTGCGCAGCGCTCCTATATGGAACGGTTTTTCGGTCTGAACAGCACCACGAAGATGGCGCTGGACCGGTTCAATCTCAAAGGTTTTTTCACAAACTATGCCTACTCGCTACCAATGGTCCGCAACGTCTTTTCAGGCGTTGAAGCCCCTGTGGTGGTGGAACTCCATGACTGGCTGGAACACCAGAACCGCATTCGTCGCAAGCTCCGCGACAAAGACGATTTCGACACACGCTGGAACAACGAACTCGACAAGCGCGAGCGTCTCGACGAGCAGAAAACCTCTGAGCTAGCAGACCACGCCATTGCGATCGCAGGTCCGCTCAAAGAAAGCTATGAGACCGAAAACAATAAGGTCGAAGTGCTTCGCCCAATCCCGATTGCAGGCCTCTGGGATAATCGCGTCGACATTTCAGATCCGATCGCTTGCGAAAGCTATCTGAAGGATAATATTCAGAAGAACGTTTACATGAAGACAGCTATGCTGCTTCACGATGTGAACACCGTGGAAGTCGACCTTCTGTATGTCGGCACCAGCCACCCGGCTAACAATGTGTCGTTGCTCTCTTTCATTGAGAAAACCTTCCTGCCGTATCTCGCGCCGAAAGGGTATCGCCTCTTCATCGCGGGTAGCATTTCGCGCGTCGTCAACGAAGTCGACGAAGAGCAGCGGGCCAAATATCCGACCTCGATCGTTCCATTAGGGCGCGTTGACGATCTGGGCGTGATCTACCAGATGGCCAAAGTCACCGTGCTGTCGATTACCGAAGGCACGGGCTTCCCGACCAAAGTGATCGAGACACTTAGCGACGGACAGGCTTTCGCGATCAACGACCGTGCGCTTTACGATCTGGCGGACGAAGCCAAAGACTATTTCCACGTCGCCACCTCGCCTGAGGATATGGCTGACGATATTCTGGAGCTGCTTGAAGATACCGATGTCCGTCGCAAAAGGGCCCAGGACGGCTTCCGTTTCGCGAGCAAATATTTCTCGCACGACCGGTACTATCAGAAACTCGCCGAGTATTTCGAACTCGAGCCACCAGCTGAACCATATGAAGAAACCGTCGACGAACATCGCGAGGCTGTCCCCTTCCCTGTCCGTATCGAGGAAGACGAATTCTTCGAATTCGAGAGCAAAACCACCTACACGATCAATGGGCAGATCCTGAAGCATGACTTCATGCTGGGTGACTGGAGCTTCCCTGAAGCTGCGCACACCTGGATGGACGGTCGACGCGCCGGCTTCCTGCTACGAGCGCCGAAAAATGCAGGTGTTCCGCACCGCATCTATCTGGCCGCAAGCACTGTGGGCGATCTGGTCGCTTCCGGACAGACCATGACAGTCCTCATCAACGGGGAAGAAATCGGCACCTATAAGTTCAACAAGAACTTCATGCTGTTCGACATTGGCATCCCGCCGGGCACAATCCTGCCAGGCGGCACGTTTGTGATGGAATTCGTCGCTAAACTTACAGCAGATGTTCCGGGCGACGTCCGTGATCTGTCCATCAGCGTCAAAGAACTCACCATCAAGTGTGAAGAAGGCGCGGCTATCGCGCCTGCCGCAGAGCCTGTCGCTCCGGCTGCCGCACCAGAACCAAAACCGGCACCGGTTGAACCGAAGTCGGACGTCATTCCGACGCCTGTCAAAGACGGCGAATGGCAATTTGTGTCCGCTGCATCAGGATTTGACGGCACATCGCTTGATGAAGGCTGGAGCCATATGGAAGCAGATGGTGTCTGGCTCGTGGGTTCGAGCGGCACCATCCATGTCGGCTGGAACAGTTTCGATACCCCGAAGCGGGTGGAAATGTTCCTGTCTACAAAGACGCTCGCCCTTGATGAGGGCGCATTGAATCTCGTCTTCTCAGTCAATGGCGTCAAAGCGCACGAAGAACTGATCGATACTGACCAACGCTCTATCCTGTTCGATATCCCGTCTGACGCCGTGTCTGATGATGATATCTATCGCATCGAACTGGCACCGGATCGCAACTTCACTCCGGAAGGTGATCTACGCACGCTGTCTGTGATGCTGTCAGGCTTCTCACTGGCGTCTTCCCTTTATCTGGCCTCGCATCCGGATAAGACAGATGCACCAGCGCCTGCCGCACCGGAAGCGCCTGCTATTGCCGACACGCCAACGACGCCTGACGATGTACTTGCGTCCGGTCGGGACTTTGAATCTGAATTCATTATGATGGGGCGTGTCGCAGATATTCCTGTGAATACAGTGGTGAAATCATCTCTGTCAGGCGGTCTCAGCGCCGGGCAAATGGGTGACTGGAGCTTCCCTGAATCCGGACATCAGTGGATGGAGGGCCGCGAAGCAGCGCTCGTCGTCAGGCCGGAAGATGGCCCTAGCAAGATCGAGAGCCTGAAGCTGGATATCTCCTTCTTCCGCGATCTGGTGATCAACGCCACGCCATACAGAATTCTGGTAAATGGCGACCTCCAGCATGAAGACAGCGCCAAAGCTGGCGAACAGCACCTGATCATTGATCTGCGTGAGGCTGAACCTGCAGAAACCTATCTGATCGAATTCATCATAGGCGGTGAAGGCGGTCTTGCTCAGGATGGCAGACAATTGAGCCTTTGCCTGAATGGTGTCGCAATTTACGATCATCTTGTCACACCAACGCCTGAAGCAACCGATCGCGGCACCGCGACCGGCATTTCTGCCGCGCGCTTACGTCAGCGGGTTGTCGAAGGCATTAAACGCCGGATTACGAACCGTAGTCTGCGCTAGAAACCGAGGAATTTAGATATGAGCCGACACGCTCCTGTCCTGACCGCTCTTTTGCTCAGCATCGGCCTCGCTGCCTGCGGCAATGGCAGCGAAACGCCTGCAAGCGAAGATGTTGCGGCCTCTGCGCCACCCGTCGAAGAAACAGCGATCCCGTCACTTTTTGCGAACGGTATCGTTTCCGGCGATGGTGTTATTGAGGGTGAATACGCGCCCAAGCATGACGGCGGCTGGATGTCGTCTGAAAGCATGCTGATCGAACTCAACCTGACACGTAGTCAGGGCGCTATCGTGGTTAGCTACACGCCTTACTTCCCGACAAATGGTGAAATCGAATCCCGCTCGGTCAGTTTCCAGTTCAATGATGACGAGCCGGTTATCGCGGAAATAGCCTTTGCCGACATGGAATCACGCTACCAGACGAATGAAGTTGAAATCCCATTCAGCGTCGAAACCAGCGAAACGACAGGCCTGCTGCGTATTAGCGGTGAACAGCTTGGCAGCCCGGCTGATTTCGGCGAAGGGGACGACATTCGCAACCATGTCGCTTATATCCGTGAAATCGATATCGTATCCGGAACAGTTGCTCCGGAATAAACCGAGCTTCCGAACAACAGGACGCCTCTTCGCGTATGAATGAACTCACCCGCATCCAGCCTGAAAGCGCTGCCTCTTCAAACACGTCTTCTTCAAAGACGTTGCTGGACGAATTCAGACAGACGTTGTCCTTACGCCGCTTCTGGCTGGCCTTTGCCTGGGAAGATATCAAAACAAGCTATCGCCGGACCTTTTTCGGCGTGCTCTGGATCACGATCACCTTTCTGGCTTTCGTCGGTGTAAAAGCGCTGATCTTCATGCCGATCATGGAGAGCCCGCGCGGCCCTAATTATTTCATTCTGTATCTGACATTCGGCGTTCTGGTCTGGCAGTTCATGAATAACATTGTGAACTCGGCCACCACGATATTTCAGGGATTTGAAGGGTGGATCCGCAATGATCCGATCCCGATCTCCGGCTACCCTGTGATCATTGTCATACGGTGCCTTTTCAACCTGTTCCTGACAGCAATCGCGGCGGTCGCTGTACTCGCCTTCTATCGCTATCCGGTTGGGCTGGCTGCGCTGACGTTGATCCCCGCGCTCTTCCTGACGATCTGGACCTCTTATGCGGTGACGCTGCTCATTGGCGTGATTTCACTGCGGTTCCGTGACTTTGGCCAGTTCATGCAGACAACCATGCGCGTCACATTCTTCCTGACGCCGATCTTCTGGTTTCCTGAAGCTCTGCCAAACGCGATGAAATATCTCTGGTGGAACCCGTTCACCCACTTCCTGTGGCTGTTCAGGACGCCAGTGCTCGACAATGAAATTCCCGTCGACAGCTGGATTTTCACATCCGTCCTCGCGCTTATCGTGACGGTTCTGGCATTCGCTCTCTATGCGCGCTTCCGCAAGCGCATGGTCTTCTGGTTCTAGGGGCGCAATATGGTTCATCTAATCGCCAGAGACGTGACAATCGCCTATCCGGTCATCGGCCTGAACAAGCCCGAAGAACGCGTACGTTCAGACGGGTCGGGCCGTGGTGACGTTGTTGCCCGTCAGAAGCGTTCATTCATTCTCGCGGTCGACAATTTCAACGTCGACCTTCGCGCGGGTGCGCGCCTCGGCATTGTCGGTCGCAACGGTTCGGGTAAATCAACCATTCTGCGCGCGCTAGCCGGCATATATACGCCGACAGCAGGCGCAGTTGAGACGCAGGGCCAGATTTCTTCGCTGCTCAATGTAGGCCTCGGTACACGTGCCGAATCGACAGGCCGCCAGAATATCTATCTGCGTGGCTATATGCGTGGTCTGAACAAAGACCAGATCGCTGAAGTCGAGCAGGAGATCATCGATTTCTCCGAGCTTGGCGACTTCATCGACATGCCGGTGCGGACGTATTCGTCAGGCATGGCCATGCGGCTTTCATTCTCCATCGCGACAACCTTCTCTCCGGAGATTCTGTTGCTCGACGAATGGATCGGCGTCGGCGACCGCGATTTTCAGGAGAAAGCGCGCGACCGTATGAAGAGCCTTCTGGAGTTTTCCGGTATCACCGTTCTCTGCAGCCACAACACCCGCATCATTCGCGAGGCCTGTAACCGTGTGATCTGGCTGGATAAGGGGCGCACCATGATGGATGGCGCACCTGAGGACGTGCTCGCCCAGTACGAAAATGCGCGTCGCATCAAACGCGTAAATCCGAAAAAGCTGGAAAACAAAGCTTAAAAAAAGCGCCGCAGTCTCCTGCGGCGCAATTCTTTCAGCTGGCCTGCACTTAGAGCTTGCCGAGCATGTAATCAGCGCTGGAAACTTCAAAGCTAGGGCCTTCTTCAACGTTCAGCTGCTCGACCACACCGTCTTTCACGACCATGGAATAGCGGCGCGAACGCTTGCCCAAGCCGAAGCCGGAACCGTCCATTTCGAGGCCGATCGCATCAGCAAAAGCACCATTGCCGTCTGCGAGCATGACGACGTCTTCGCCAACAGACTGGTCTTTGCCCCAGGCATCCATAACGAATACGTCGTTCACAGATGTGCACGCGATTGTGTCGATGCCTTTAGCTTTCAAATCGCCGGCTTTCTCTTTAAAGCCCGGCAGGTGCTTAGCCGAACAGGTAGGCGTGAACGCGCCAGGAACTGCGAAAAGCGCAACGGTTTTGCCTGCAAAGAAGTCAGCAGACGCGACCGGCTCAGGGCCGCTGGCACCCATCGTCATGAAAGTTGTTTCAGGTAGTTTATCGCCGACAGAAATGCTCACGTTCGGGTCTCCTTAGGTCAGGTTTGTTTCATCTAGCCTTACCGAAATGCGATGGCTCGCGCCAGTGTGAACCGTGCCCTTGTCGCGATTGTGTGACCTGCCACTTGCCAGAATGCCTGCTTCGGGAGACGATAGCTTCAATTCTTCTGGAGCTATGATGGAATTGCAGGAAACCGAAGGACTGATTGGCAAATTGCTCATCGCGATGCCCGGCATTGATGATGAGCGCTTTGAGAAATCTGTCATCCTGCTCTGCGCCCATACTGAAGAACATGCCATGGGCATCGTCCTGAACAAGGAAATGGGCGATCTGCGCCTGCCAGACCTGCTCGACCAGCTGAATGTGCCCATTATAGGCCTGTTACCGGATGAACCGGTGCTTCACGGCGGCCCAGTCGGTCAGGATCGCGGCTTCGTTATTCATTCCGAAGACTTTGAAAGCGCGGGCGCGACGGTCAACATCACTGAAGGGCTACGCCTCACCGCGACCAAGGAAATCCTGAATGCAATTGCGTCCGCTGACCCGCCGAATCGCAGCCGTTTAGCACTAGGTTATTCAGGCTGGGGGCCGAATCAGCTCGAGGCTGAATTGAAGCAGAATGTCTGGCTCGTCGCAGATGCAGACGAAGACATTATTTTCGACACCGATTTCGATGAGAAGTGGGCACGAGCCATGAAAAAACTCGGCGTGTCTCCATCCCAGCTGCAGCCGGGCACAGCGGGCAGCGCCTAGGCTGGCTCGAACCCTTCGTTTTTCAGATAGCTGATCACATCGCTGCGCGTCATCGGGCGGGCATAGGCGTAGCCCTGCACGTAATCGCAGCCGATATTCTGCAGGAAAGCGACCTTTGACTTGTCCTCGACGCCCTCAGCCGTAATCGACATGCCCAGCTCGCGTGCCAGCTTGCAGACACCATTCAGCATAGTATCCACACGCGGTGAGCCCGCCATCTGTGTCAGCTGCGGGTCGAGCTTGATCGCGCTTGCCGGAATAGCTGCCAGCCAGGCCAGCGACGAATGGCCGGAGCCGAAATCATCAAGAATAAGCGTCACGCCGGATGCGCTGAGCGCTGCTGCTGCTGCAACGCCGTCATCGAAATCGCGCAGCGCCGCTTGCTCGGTCAGCTCAATGCGTAAAGCCTCTTTCGCAAATCGGCCCTGCCCCATCAGGTCTTCTACGGTCTGGATCACGTCAGCCTGAAACAGGTCGCTGCCAGTTAGATTGACCTGAGCATGCACCGGATGCCCGGGGAATGCTGATGACCACTCGCACAGCGCATCGCCTGTCTGTCTCAGCATTTCAATGGCCAGATCAGACCCGGTGAACGGATGACCGGAGATGGAGAATTCACCCACCGGACGCAGCTTATTGTCATCATCGCGCCAACGGGCGAGCGCTTCAAAGCCTACCGGCTTCTCATCGGCAATACGAATAATCGGCTGGAATACGGCTTCGATGGCTGGCCGCGCACGCACGTCATCTACAGCGTCCGCCAAGAATAGAAGACCGCGCGCCTCGCCGTCCTCGCCACGCGCCCCGACCATACGGAACCGGCGCCCATCAGCCATAAGCAGGAGGAGTGAAATATGTCCCTGACGGGAGGTCAGCGCGCCCTCAAGCGCACGAGCCGACAGCCCTTTCAGCAGCGACTGAAACGCAGCAAGCTTCCAGTCACCTTCAATTTCGGGAATCACAGCCGCGCCATGCGCACGAATACGCAAATGACCGGATGTCGGGTTCCAGTCCCACACGCTCACACGCGCGGCTTCCAGAGCTGCACTGCGATCAGGGGCTAGTTCCGACGGGTTATACTGCGCGTCACTCATACTTTGCTCCACGGCCATATTGGCGGTCAGAGATCATCTTCAGGACGGGTAATGCCAAACAGGCGATGATCCTGCCAAGCGCCATTAATGCGCAGATACTTTTCTGCATACCCTTCTTCGCGAAAACCGGCATTTAGCAAAACCCGGGCAGACGCTTCATTATCCGGAACACAGCCTGCCTCGATACGATGAAGGTTGAAATCATAAAAGGCAAACCGAACCATACGTTCCACGGCGCGGGTCATACGCCCCTGCCCGCCCCAGCGCTCGCTCATCCAATATCCGAGCGTGCCCATCTGCGCGACGCGGCGCCGGACATTGGAGAGGTTGATGCCGCCAATCACTTCGCCTTCATCTTTATGGATCAGGAACATCACCGCACCGCTCTGATAGCGGAACGCACGGCGGGCATCGCGCACCATCATACGATAGCGGTCCTCATCGAGCGCGTCATCTGCCCAGACAGGCTCATAGGGCTGTAGAAAGGCATGGTTTTCTGCGCGTGCGCGGCGCCAGTTCAGATAGTCACCTCGCGACGCCAGACGCAGCAGAAAGTCTGCGTCCTGAACCTCGAGATCGATAACTTCGTCGCTGAACAGGCGCCCCAGCATGAAATGCCGCGCTTAGCGCGCCCCGCCTACACGCTCGCGGATATATTCGCGAACCTTGCCGAGGTCGGCTTCGAGACGGTCAAACTCTTCGTCGCGTGCGAGGAATGATTCGCTCCGCTCTGGCAGAGGCGGCGTCTTGCCGGTGACTTCGGAAACCGTCTCAGGGAATTTCGCAGCGTGCGCCGTTGAGAGGATGACATCAACGCAGTCGGTTGGCACTTCCCGCGCAGACGCCGAGCCGACCGCCGTGTGCGGACATTGTAGCGTACCTGTCTCGTCATAGAGGCGGTTCATCTCGCGCGCAGTGACATCGTCATCAATGCTGACGGCCTTCACGCCAACGCATTTCAGCGCGCCCTTGGACTGGTCGTCCAGCTCTGCCTCTCCGGACTGGGTAAAGCTGTCATAGAAGTTCTTCAGTTTGGACGGGTCACGTCCCATGACTTCAAACAACAGGCGCTCGGCGTTTGACGGAAGCGCGATATCCATTGCCGGGCTGTGCGTTGCAATTGCAGAGCGCTTTGACAGGCTGCCCGTTTCCATCAGATCGACCATGGTGCGGTTGGCGTTCACAGCCGAAACCAGCTCAAGACCGTTTAGCATGCCGCACCGCGCCGCTACATAGGCCGCCAGAGCGTCACCGAAGTTGCCGGTAGGCACAACGAAGCGCAGCTTGCGATCCGCGCCCAGTGCGCCCTGAGCCGCCGCAAAATAGACAGACTGGGCCGCAATACGGGTCCAGTTGATGGAGTTCACGCCAGACAGGTTGACTTCATCACGGAAGCCTGCGTCACCGAATAGCGATTTCACAATGGCCTGACAGCCGTCAAAGTCGCCATCTAGCGCAAGGTTGTGCACGTTCGATGCGCCGGTCGACGTCATGAAACGACGCTGGATCGGCGAGATACGGCCATATGGATGAAGAATGAAAACGTCGACAGACTTGAGGCCTGCAAAGGCTGCTGCGGCAGCGCCGCCCGTGTCGCCGGAAGTCGCGCACAGAACCGTCAGGCGCTCACCGCGCTCTGCCAGAAGATGGTCGTAGATTTGCGCGATGATCTGCATGGCCACGTCTTTGAACGCCAGTGTCGGACCGTGGTGTAGCTCGAGCAGCCAGCGGTCCGGTCCGACCTGATTGAGCGGCGTAACCGACTGGTGCGCAAAGCTTGCATAAGCCTTCTCAACGAGGCCCGCCATGACGTCCGGCGCGATGGAACCGGCAGAGAATGCAGAGAGAATACGCGTTGCGAGATCGAAATAGCTCTCCCCCGGTTTTGCCGGTGCGAGCTTTGGATATTCGACCGGCGTGTAGAGACCACCATCCGGTGCCAGACCGGAGAGGCAGGCATCTGCAAAACTTACGGGGCCACTTCCACCACGGGTCGAGACGTATTCCATCACTCGCTTCCTTCTTTCGCGAAGCCTGTTTATGCCGATCTAGCTGAAACGCAACCGGCCACGCGCCATATGCAGCGCGATATAGACGCCAATCATACCAAGCGCGAGACCAAACCATGTCAGCGCATAGCCGAGGTGACGCGCCGGCGGCAGATTATCCAGATTGGCAATGCTCACATACGGGTTGGGAATGCGTCGATTGACGATCTCGTCACTGGCCAGCGCAAACTGGGTAATCGTCTCAGGTTCGAAGAAACGGGCGTCTTTTGCTCCGCTTAGCCCGAGATGCTGCGCAAGTGTCACTGCCTCACCGGCGTACCACATATCGCGCTCAGGAATATCTTCGGGCGTCAG
>CENJ01027798.1_pt1 | contig 37052 bp, 34 predicted proteins | sample 356161 | NCBI WGS metagenome assembly CENJ01 (sample SAMEA2619531, study PRJEB7988) | marine metagenome | biome: marine biome (ENVO:00000447); feature: surface water layer (ENVO:00002042); material: "saline water (ENVO:00002010), including plankton (ENVO:xxxxxxxx)" | depth 5 m | reverse complement strand
GAGACAGATTCTGGAATTGATTGGGGATTAGCCGAATCACTTGCATTTGGTACGCTTCTCATTGAAGGCACTCCGGTTCGCATCAGCGGACAAGATTCAAAAAGAGGTACTTTCAGTCATCGACACTCCGTTCTCTATGATACAGAAACACGCGAACGTTATACAAACCTTCTCGATCTCAGTGAAGATCAAGCACAATTCTGCGTACACAATTCCCTTTTGTCGGAAGCAGCAGTCTTAGGATTTGATTTTGGTTACTCGCTCGATTACCCCCAAATGCTGTGTATTTGGGAAGCTCAATTCGGTGACTTTGTCAACGGTGCTCAGGTTATTATCGACCAGTTTATCACAAGCAGCGAATCTAAATGGGGTCGACTCAGTGGCATTGTTATGTTGCTGCCTCATGGCTATGAAGGACAAGGTCCAGAGCACTCCTCGGCACGTTTGGAGCGCTTCCTACAATCGTGTGCTGATAATAATATTCAGGTCTGTAACTTAACAACACCTGCTCAATTATTTCATGTTTTGAGAAGGCAAATGAAACGGGAGTTTAAAAAGCCTTTGGTGATAATGACGCCAAAGAGTTTATTACGACATAAAGAATGCGTATCAAAAGTATCTGATTTTACCGAAGGTCATTTTCATAATATGATCGATGATGACAGTGTGGATAAAAATAGAATTAAAAAAATCATCCTTTGCTCTGGTAAAATTTATTATGATTTAGAAAGTCATAGAAAAACTCGAGGCTATGAACATATTGCTATTGTTCGAGTCGAACAATTTTATCCTCTAGATCGTGAATTATTTTCATCTATACTTAAAAGCTATCCAGATGAAGCAGAAATCATATGGTGCCAAGAAGAACCCAAAAATATGGGTGGCTGGACATTTATTCTTTCCTATATTTTAGAGCTAACTGGTAAGATGCCAAAATATGTTGGCAGAAAATGCTCTGCAAGTCCTGCAGTAGGCTCCTTAGCGATTCATAAATATGAACAGTCTACATTAGTTAGTGAGGCTTTGGATTCAGAATAATCGAAAAAATTCCGAACTTCTGATTTGCCATTTACCTTAATTCACAATTATAAAACTCTAAACTAACTATTATGGCTATTGAAGTAAAAGTTCCCTCTATGGGTGAATCAATAACAAGCGGAATACTCTCAGCATGGCTTGTGAAAGATGGTGATTTCGTTGAAAAGGATCAACCTATATACGAACTTGAGACAGATAAAATTACCTCAGAGGCCACTGCAGAGGTATCAGGAGTTATTCAATTTAAAGTCGATCAAGATGCAGAAGTAGATATCGGTTCGACTGTTGCTACGATTGACGATTCTGCAAAGGCACCTACAAACAATGAAGAATCTAAAGTAATTGAAGCCAAAGAAACTCCGATTCAGCCTACTATTTCAGATGTAAACGATGCTCCAAAAAAGGAAGAAGAAAAAAAGGCACAGGAAGTAGCTAATTCCGAAAAAAGTTTATCACCTGCTAGCCGAAAACATTCAATTGAAACACAAGTTGATATAGATCAATTAGAAGGCACTGGAAAAGATGGACGAATCACAAAGGGCGATATCCTATCTGCTAAAGCACCTCAAATGGTTGCCCCCAAAGAGTCTACATCGAACCAATCAGGTTCGCTAACAAGTAGCACAACACCCACTCCAGCGGACTCATCAACACGTGAAACTCGTAAAAAAATGAGCCCATTGAGGAAGAAAATCGCACAACGGCTCGTTAATGCGACCCAGGAAGCGGCTCTGCTTACTACTTTTAATGAAGTAGATATGAGTCGAGTCATGCAACTGAGAAAGGCCCATCAAGAATCTTTTGTAAAGCGATATGGAATTAAATTAGGCTTTATGTCTTTTTTCACAAAAGCCGTAGTGAATGCTCTCCAAAGTGTCCCTGCAGTAAATGCTCGAATCGAAGATAATTTCATCGTACAACAACATTACTACGACATCGGCATTGCTGTGGGTACGGAAAAAGGCTTACTTGTGCCAGTGGTTAGGGATTGTGAGCAGAAGTCCTTCCAAGAGATTGAACAAAGCATACTTGATTTTGCAAAAGATGCTAGAGAATCAAAAATTCAGCTGAAAGATTTAGAAGGTGGTGTTTTCACTATCTCAAATGGAGGTATTTACGGATCTATGTTAAGTACCCCAATTATCAATTTCCCACAACCAGCCATTCTTGGACTGCATAACATTCAAGAAAGAGCAGTCGTTGTGAATGGTGAAATTGTTGCTCGGCCGATGATGTACCTCGCATTAAGCTATGACCATAGATTAATTGATGGAAAAGAAGCAGTTACTTTTTTGAACCACATTAAGCATGCAATAGAAAATCCAGATCGTTTGCTAATTGGTCTATAAAAACATTATGAGCGACAGCACACAATTTGATATTACAATTATTGGTTCAGGTCCAGCGGGATACATTGCTGCCATAAAAAGTGCACACCTTGGCTTTAAAACTGCGCTCATTGAAAAAAGCCAAAATCTAGGGGGTACTTGTCTGAACGTTGGCTGCATACCGAGTAAAGCACTTCTGCATTCGTCTGAAATTTATCATACCTTAAACCATAATGCCTCTGCTCACGGAATTAAAGCATCTAGCCTAAATGTTGATATTCCAGTTATGATGCAGAAAAAAGATAAAACTGTTCAGCAATTAAGGTTAGGCATCGAACACCTTATGAAGAAAAATAAGATAAAAGTTTTTCAAGGTACCGCTTCTTTCAAATCTACGACTGAACTATCTATTCATGACGATACCAGTGACAAAGAAGCCGAAGTGATAAGTTCAAAAAAAATCATTATTGCAACGGGATCAAAGCCTAAAGAGATTCCGAGTTTGCCGATTGATGGAGAAAATATCGTCACTAGTGATCATGCTATTGCTTTTGTTGACATTCCGACAAAGTTGGCTGTTGTCGGAGCAGGTGCAATTGGACTAGAACTCGGTTCAGTTTGGTCGCGTTTAGGGGCTAAAGTAGATGTCATTGAATTTCTTCCTCAGATTTTAGCTGGCTACGATAAAGATATAGCGGATCAATCACAAAAGATTTTTAAAAAGCAAGGACTCAATTTTCATCTCAATACTAAAGTAACAGATTGTAAAACAGACAAAAAACAAGTTGTACTAAAGCTAGAGTCGAACGGGAAAACAGACAGTTTGGAAGCAGACAAAGTACTCGTTGCAATTGGAAGAGTTCCTAATACTGAGAATTTAAATTTAGAAGCTATTGGTTTAAAAACAGACCCACATGGACGCATAACTGTAAACGATAATTATCAAACCGAAATTGATTCTATTTATGCAATCGGTGATGTGATAGAGGGTCCTATGCTTGCTCATAAAGCTCAAGAAGAAGCCATTGCTTGTATTGAACTCATTGCTAACCAAGCTGGACATGTTAACTATGAAGTCATTCCAAATGTTGTCTATACAGAGCCCGAAATTGCTTCTGTCGGACTGACTGAGGCTAAAGCGAAAGAACAAAACCTATCCATTAAAATCGGTAAATTCAACTTAAGCGCAAATGGTCGAGCTATTGCCTCAGATGCGACTGACGGCAGTGTAAAAATTATTTCTGATGCAAAAAGCGATCGCATACTCGGCATTCAACTGATTGCTAAAGGAGGGTCAGAAATGATCAGTGCTTGTGTTGCACACATGGAGTACGGAGGCTCATCAGAAGACATTGCTCGTACTGTTCATGCTCATCCTACATTAAGTGAATCAATCAAAGAGGCGGCAATGAATGTATACGATAGAGCTATACATTCATAAAAGCCTATTTTTGCTTATAACGAAATACAGTTAGTGAATTGGGCGGTAAGTTAATAGAGATAGAATCGGAACGACTATCCCAAGCTACTGACTCAGACTCTACACCTCCATTATTTCCAAAGCCAAAGCCACCATATTCGTGAGCATCTGTATTCAGTATCTCCTGATAATATCCATCAAGCGGAACTCCTACACGATAATTCTCTCGATAAATTGGAGTGAAATGGGCTACAACTAGCAGACTATCGCTTTCTGTTTCACCCCAACGAATAAATGCAATTACCCCACTTTCGGAATCTGCACAAGCAATCCATTCAAAACAGCCTGAATCAACATCTCCATTAGCTATGCCTGGAGTATTTACGTATAAGTCATTTAAGTCACGAACAACTGCCTGAATGCCTTGGTGGTCTAGATATTCCAATAAATGCCAATCTAAACTTTGGGTATAATTCCATTCTGCGGACTGACCGAACTCACTTCCCATAAACAAAGTCTTCTTACCTGGCCATAGCCACATTAAGCCATAGAGCGCTCTTAATTGATTTGCTTTTGTCGAAATAGAATCCCCCGGCATCTTAGAGAGCATTGAGCTTTTCCCGTGAACAACTTCATCATGCGAAAATACCTGAACAAAAGATTCACTGAATTGATAAAGCATACCAAAAGTTAAATGGTGATGTTCATATTTTCGGAAAATCGGGTCCTTTTGCATATAATGCAAGATATCATGCATCCAGCCCATATTCCATTTGAAGTCAAAACCCAAGCCACCAGAGACTGTGTCTCGAGATACTCCATCAAATGATGTTGATTCCTCTGCGATCATCAGTGCACCAGGGAAATATTTGTGCACTTCATCATTCACTTCTCGCAAAAAGTAAATTGCATCCACATTTTCCCTACCACCATATTTATTAGGCACCCATTCGCCTTCTTTTCGTGAATAATCAAGATATAACATAGACGCCACTGCATCCACTCTTAATCCGTCAATGTGAAAATGTTCAAACCAAGCTAGTGCATTTGAAATTAAAAATGACTTCACTTCACATCGCTCATAATTAAATATCAAAGTCCCCCAATCTTGATGCTTACCTTGTCGAGGGTCTTCGTGCTCATACAGAGCGGTTTCATCAAATCGAGCTAAAGCAAAACGATCTTCAGGGAAATGAGCAGGTACCCAATCCATTATTACACCAATATCATTTTGATGTAATTGATCGACCAAATATTTAAAATCCTCTGGACTGCCAAATCGCTGAGTTGGAGCAAAAAAACCTGTAACTTGGTAGCCCCAAGAGCCATCAAAAGGATGTTCAGCTAAAGGCATAAATTCAACATGCGTGAATTTCAAATCTTTCAAATAAGGCACCAACTCTTCAGCAATTTCTCGATACGATAATGGGCGATTAGCATCTTCTATCTTTCGTTTCCAAGAACCCAAATGCATTTCGTAAATGGAACAAGGTGCATTTTTCCAATTTACACTTTTTCGCTTTTTTAGCCATTTTTCATCATTCCATTTGTAATTGTGGGTATCATAAACAATCGATGCATTATGCGGAGGTGATTCAAAATACTTGCCGTAAGGATCGGTCTTCAAAAATGGCACCCCGGCTTCACCCAAAATTTCAAATTTATATTTTACGCCCTCTGTTAGGCCTGGAATAAATATTTCCCAAATGCCTGAAGAACCAAGCCCCCTCATCATATGACAACGCCCATCCCATGCATTAAAATCACCTACAAGTGACACCCTCTTTGCAGCAGGCGCCCAAACTGAAAAAGACACTCCGCTAATACCATCTATAGTGAGAAAATTCGCGCCCAATTTATTATGAATAAAACGATCTTTGCCTTCATTAAAAAGGTATAAAGATTCTTCCGAAATCGTTGGAAGAAAACTATAAGGGTCATAAAATTGTTTTATGACACCATTGTTATAAGAAGCCTTAAGCTGGTAAGTAAAAAATTCGTCTTCTCCTTCTAATACACATTCAAAGACATCGCTATTACCTAGACGCTCTAAAGCAAATATAGAATCCTCTTTTTTTGAGCGTGATTGACTCAATTTAACTACAGAACATTCTTCAGCATTTGGTAGAAATACTCGAACAATTAATTTACCCTTACCTTTTCCGGATGTTACCGGTAAACGATGCATTCCTAATACTGCATGCGAGTTTGAACAATATGCACCTATTAGAGCTTCAAAATCACTTTTCTTGATCTGCATATACTTCTTAATTAAGCTATTCCACAAAGAAGTCACGATTTAAAATCACATTATATTCATTTCTTTTTAATAAATTTCTTGTCGAAACTTAATGCTAATCCATAAATAAACATGTGCTATTGAACAAACTATACGCTATATTTTTACTTTATTTAAGTTCAGTCATTTCACTATTGGCGAATCTACCTGAACTAAGTTCAATAAATCCAATTGAATTTGATGAAGTTGCCCAAAAATTGGTTGCCAGCAATGAGGCCACTTTTGATTTCAAAAATATACGACTAAAAGCTGATGTTATTACCTATTATAAGAATTATAATTTATTAAATGCTCGAGGAGGAATAAATTTTGTCTCAAATAATCATCGATTGCTCTCAGATGATTTCGCTCTCGATGTTCAAAGCAATACTTTTTCAATAAATAACATAAAATATGGAACATGGCCCTATTATATAAGTGCAAAAAGCGGTGGTGGTAACGAAGAAAGAATCCAATTCAATCAAGGCGTTTTTTATTACGGAAATCCTCACCCCTTAAGCCCAAATTTAAAAGCTCAGACCGTTTCCATAGTTAATAAAGATAATAAAAAAGAGGTAATTTTTAAAAATACTTTTTTGAGAATAGGCAATGTCCCTATTTTCTATTTACCGAAAATCAAATATGATTTAGATAGAAATCCTTATTTGGCAATTACTCGACTCGGTTACGAAGATGAATTTGGCGTCTACCTTCAAACACTATCGCTTTTCCCCATATACGACTGGCTAAGAGTTGGTTTAAATTTTGACTTGTACGCTGACCGAGGCACTTTGTTCGGTCCAGCAATTCAATATCATAAGGAGGGTAAAAATTCATGGATTTCAGGAGCTATAAGTACTGGCTATATTAATGATAAAGGTATGACTGGCGTAGATATTACCAATAAGCCAATTGATAAAAAACGAGACTTTCTTTTAGCACAGCATAAGCAAATATACGATAACAAGCTATTTATCACTTTCCAAACAAACGATTTATCTGACTCTGAAGTAACCCGTGATTTCAAAGAATCTATTTATTCCCAAAATCAATTTCCACTCAACTTCTTTGAATCTGCTTTCATCTCAAAAAATTACGGGATAAGCGCATTCGCTCACTTTGAAAATGATGATTTTTCAAAAACTCGCGAACGCCTCCCAGAGGTCAGTTTTCACTATTTCCCTAATCCAATTTTTCGTTCATCCCTATTTCATTTTGCAAACATTAACTATTCTAAGTCTGTAGAAGCTTCTATTAATCCCTCCATATTCAGCCAGATCAGTGCTCTAGAATATACTGTCTTGGATCTTAACTATGGAGTATACGATAACTACAGCTATAAAAAGTGGCTAAAAATATCACCAAAGGCAGAATATCGAGGATTTCAGTATTCTACAAATCTGTCTGCCAACGATTCTTCACTCGACCCATTTAATCAACACTATGATTTCGTGCTCTACGGCTTAGATATCAGTAGTCAGTATCAAGCAATCTACCCCACAAGTAACAACTTATGGAAAATTAAAGGACTTAGGCACATTTTCGAGCCATCGTTAGGCATTACTCGTATCCAATCATTAGATAGTAATACTCTCAACGCATATACTTCAAATGAATCAAACCCCTCATTCCTTTTTTCAAGACCCTCTACTTCCTTACTCGATTATCGAAATTTAGAGCAAATAAACGAACTTTTTCTCACTCGCTTTAGTTTAAATAATACTTTCCAAACTAAGCGAGATTTGTATGGCTCAAGAAACATCATGGAGTTAAACTTAAAAGCCGATTTTTATCATCGGTACAAAAATCGTAATCCGAATGATACAGTGTCAGAAAAAAACGCCCTGTGGCTAGAATTTAAGGTAAATCCTGCACCTTGGCTAAAGTTTGAAATAGCATCACGATTAAAAAGCCAATCATTAAACTTAGTGGAGAATTATACCAGACTGGTCCTAAAAAGTAGCCTTTTTTGGGAGCTAGCCCTGAACACTTATTTTAAAGAAAATTTTGCCGATCAAATTAGCTTCGATTATCTTTATAAACTTAACAATAATACCCACTTTACCACCTTCCTTTGGGCTGATTTAAAAAATGATACAATTCCTAGATTCAAGTTGGGTATTGATAAAATTTACAACACAAATTGGAGAACCAGCTATTCAATTAATTACCGAAAAGACCAACGTAGAGGTGAAGATCTCAGCTTTGACATCGGCTTAGAACTAATTGGCTATTAAAATACTATGCAAGACGCACTCATTCCTGATCAAGATCACCTTATCACTCTTAATAGTTTTGAAGGCCCTCTTGATCTATTACTTTATTTAATCAAAAAAGATGAGATTGATATCTACGACATTCCCATAGTCTCAGTAACAAATCAATATATCGAAAGCATCAATCAAATGGAAAGCCTTAACCTTGAAGTTGCAGGTGAATTTTTTGTCATGGCATCCACATTAATGTATATAAAAAGCCGATATTTATTGCCCAAAAAAGATAGAGATACCAATGAAATAATTGATGATGGTACTGACCCAAGATGGGAGCTAGTTGAAAAACTCGTAGAATATAAAAAATTTAAGACCATCGCTCAAGAGATAGAATCTATGATTCAAAAAGCAAATGACTATCTACCCAGAAATTCCACACATTTCAAGAATCCTGACTCAGATACCGAACTTAAACCTGTAGATAGAGTTGAATTATGGAACGTATTTAATAGTGTTCTAAGAAGGCTTACTGACCGAATACAAGAAGGCGAAATCCACGAAGAAACCGTTACTGTTTCTGATAGAATGACTTATATTATTAATTACATTAAAAACACACCCTCATTTTATTTTTCAAATTTATTTGAAGAAAAAACTACTTTAAATAATATAGTAGCTACATTTTTAGCTGTATTAGAGCTAACACGACTTGGAGAAATTACTTTAACACAGGATCTTGCATTCACAGATATACTTTGCCAAAAAAATTAAAATTTACTAGATCGGAAAACATGAAAAATAACAAAAAGAAGTCATCAAAACTAATAGGATTGGGTTTAGATAACAATGATGGCCATAAACGAATCACTCAAGCTGAGCGATTTTCTATTCTTGGTGGCAACGAGGAAACCCACCAAACCTTAACAGAGGTGGCGATCAAGACTTTTGAAAAATTAGATAAAAAGGGCAAAACCTTAGACACAGTCGAAAAAGAAGAATTAAACGATATTATTCATAATTCATTGCAATAAATATCCAGTTTGTCATTAACACTTTAAATACAATCATTCATCAAATATAATAATTATGTCAGAAAATATTACAGACTTAGATCAAAGTAATTTTGAAGCATTTATTGCTTCAACAAACGCAACCGTTTTAGTAGATTTTTGGGCTCCTTGGTGTGGCCCCTGCAAAGCAATTGCTCCTATTTTAGAAGAATTGGCTACTGAATTGCCCGATACAGTAAAAATTGGAAAAGTAAATGTTGATAACAACAGTGAACTAGCAAGTAAGTATGAAGTAAGAGCTATTCCTACCATCAAAATCTTCAAGGGTGGCGAAGTTGCAGATACCGTTGTAGGATTATCTTCAAAAGAAGACTTAACCAATCGCCTGAGTTAACTCAAAGCAAGATCAATTTCACTGAATCAGCTCGTTAGTTTATTAACGAGCTTTTTCATGATCCCATCAAAAGATCCATTAGTAAAAAATACAATAACTACTGGCTTATCTGTATTTTTACTCTCTGTTAAAAATTGAATCAAATACTGATATAATTCCTGATTTTCTTCAAAATATTCTGCAACACGATTGCAACCCAAGCCTTGGATCTCATTGATCATCTTAAGACGATCTAAATATAAATCATTAGTAGCTTCGCTATTTTTATTAATCGCACCAATCAGCACGACATCTGCCTTAGATAAAGCTTTAGTGAACTCTAATTGAAACAGCTGGCTTTTTGAAGTATTACTTCTTGGTTCAAAACAGGCCACTATTTCATGTTCAGGAAAAATTTCCTTTTTTGAATCCAATATTTCTGAAATAGCACTTGGATGGTGTGCAAAGTCTTCGTAGATTAATTGATTCTCTTCTTCATAAAGCTTTTCCTGTCTACGCTTTACACCTTCAAAATTTTTTAAAGCAGCTAAATCAATTGATAAAGGGTTCTTATTATCAAACGCAATTCCGGAAGATAGGGCTGCCACCGCAGCGTTACGTGCATTATATAAGCCCTGTAATGGCCATTCAACTTCAGTCCAAAAGCGACCTTTAAAATAAAGTTTAAAAGAAGAACCCCATGAACCTTCTTTAAAATCTTTAAGCACTAAATCATTTTTTGTATCGATACCAACTTTCAGTAGCGAACAAAAGCATTGGTCCAAAAGTCCAAGAATGTTCTTATCATCACCATTAATAATTAAATAACCTCTTTGAGGAATTAAGCGAATTAAATGAGAAAAACTTCTTTGTATATCGGTAAGATCTCGAAAAATATCCGCATGGTCCATTTCTAAATTATTGATGCTTACGATATAAGGATTGTAATGGATGAATTTGGAACGCTTATCAAAGAAAGCAGAATCATATTCATCTCCTTCTATCACAAAATGCTCCCCTTGACCAAGATGAGCCCCATTAGGTAAACTTTTAGGAACTCCCCCTATAAACCAGCTAGGCGCATCAGCATTCGCCTCAAGCAAATAAGCTGCGATCGTAGCTGTCGTAGTTTTACCATGAGTTCCTGTAATAATAACGGTATCCTTTTTCTTGAGTAGAAAATCATTTAATAATTGAGGTAATGAAATCATCGAACAGGCTCTTGAGTCTAATAACCATTCTAACTCATCATTGCCTCGACTAATAGCATTTCCCACAACTACCAAATCGGGATTTAATTGCTGAAGACGTTTCGCATCAAACCCTTGATATATCTCTAAAGCGGCAGTTCTCAAAATATCAGACATAGGAGGATAAATCTGCCCGTCTGAACCTAATACCTCATGGCCAAGCTTTTTTAATAAAATAGCTGCATTGCCCATGGCTGTACCACCGATTCCTAAAAAATATATCCGCATGCTGATAATCTTTAAAAACAAAAAATATTTACAAGCGGAATAATTCAACTGATAGTGGATTTAAACCACATATATAATCAAAATATGAATAAAGTACTCAATATACTAGTCATAGGCTCAGGAGGTAGAGAACACGCTATTGTAAAAAAATGTATCGATAGCCCTTTATGTAATCGTGTTATCGCGGCTCCTGGAAACGGAGGCATGGCAGAGTCAATTGATTGCTATCCGATTGCTGCTGATGCCATCGATGAATGTGTGGCTTTAGCTAAAAATGAATCTATCGATTTTGTAATAGTTGGCCCTGAAGTGCCACTCTGCCTCGGCATAGTTGATGCATTAAAAGCAGTCAACATTCCTGCCTATGGCCCGACAAAAGAAGCTGCACAGCTGGAATCCAGTAAATCATTCTGCAAAGACTTTTTTCATAGACACAACATACCAACTGCAAAATACGCAACATTTGATGAAGTGCCTCCCGCTTTAGAATACTTAGATGCAAATCCTGCACCAATTGTAGTCAAAGCCAGTGGTCTTGCAGCAGGCAAAGGAGTCATTATTGCACAGACGACTGAAGAAGCTAAAGAAGCCGTACAATCGATGCTCGTTGATAAAAGCTTCGGCACAAGCGGCACTCAAATCGTCATTGAAGAATTTTTACAAGGTGAAGAAGTTTCAATCCATGCAATAGTCTCAAATGGTACCTTCCTTTGCTTGAGTCCTAGTCAAGACCATAAGCGAATTGGCGAAAAGGACACGGGTCTTAACACTGGCGGCATGGGTGCCTATGCCCCTACTTCCATAATGACTGATGGATTACAGGAAACCATTGATTCAACCATCATAATTCCCACCATCAAAGGACTTGAAGCAGATGGTATTCCTTATAATGGAACTCTATACGCGGGATTAATGCTCACTGAAAATGGACCTAAAATCCTTGAGTACAATGTTCGATTTGGAGACCCTGAAACTCAGGTAATGTTTCCACTCGTTGAAGATGATTTAATTGCCCTGCTCTATGCCTCAGCTACCAATCAAAGCTTACCCGATTCCATCAAGCTTTCGAGCGATAAATGCATGACGGTTGTGATTGCGAGTGAGGGTTATCCAGGGGATTACCCTAAAGGAGATCTCATTTCATTTCCCACTGAATTACCAGCAAAAACAGACATCATTCACGCTGGTACCTTACTCAAAGAAGGCAAAATCTACAGTAATGGTGGACGTGTCCTAAGTGTTACTTCACAAGATGAAACAATTTTAAAAGCTAAAGATAAAATTTACTCTCTATGTGAAGCGATCAACTACAAGAGAAAATACTATAGAAAAGATATCGCCCATAGGGAAATGAAAAGACTTTGCGAGTAAATGGACTCAAAAAAACATTTAGTACTAATATTATGCACAGGTAATACTTGTCGTAGTCCAATGGCTGAATGTTTGCTCAATGCTTCAGCTGAGCAACATCCTATCTTAAAAAAATTCACCTTCAAATCTGCTGGTGTTTTCGCACAAAATAACCAACTGGCTTCGAGTAATTCCAAAAAAGCGATCGAAAAAAAATCACTGTCCTTAGAAAACCATCGATCTCAACAACTCACACAAAAACTCATTGATCAATCGTACATGATCTTAGGCATGACCTCATCTCACATTCAGCAGCTTGAATTCCAATACGAAAATCTTCCAGTGAAAATTTTCCCTTTTCGTCATTGGCTAAATAGCCATGAGAATGATATTCCAGACCCTTTTGGAGGAAATTTATCTGAATATCAAAATTGCCTAGAATCGATAGAAGAATCCATTCCTTCCATCGCACACTACCTTGAGAGCCAAAGCCTAGATTAAGTTATTTCTTTCTTAATATCCAAAAAGCACAATCGTCAGAAAATTCACGTACATTTGGATCTTCATTGGCAATGATTGAACGTGGTACAACGATCTCTACTTGAAATCCAACATCCTGAACCAATGCCTCCATTGATGCTTGATCGGGAACATGAATATAAACATCACCCATATCCGTTGACTCAAAGCGATCCCCAAAATCATCCAAAGATTTTTTTTGCTCACCTTTTGACCATACTCTTTGTTCTTCAGCCCAATAAGCTTGATATTTAGGATTAGACCTAAGGTGAGAAGTAAAAACAAACAGCCCATCTTTTTTTAAAACTCTATAGATTTCCTTAAGTGCCAGTATTCGATTAGATTCTTTAGGAATTTGCATTATGCCATTGAAACCGAAAATCACTCCTTCAAATACGCCATCTTCAAATTCCAAATTAGTCGCATCGCAGACTCTAAAAGGAAGAGAATATCCCAAACGTTTACTCAAAGCTCTTGCTCTCTGAATCATGTTCTTTGCATAGTCTGTTGCTAATAAATTCTTATATCCCAACTCATGTAAGCCAAAACTGATACGACCCACCCCACAACCAAGCTCTAAAATAGAATCCTCTAATTTGAAGATTTGCTGAAATATCTTTTCTTCAGATTTCCATAAGCCAATCTTTTGTGCAGCTGATTCATAGTGGTCAACTACGGTCTCTGAATTAAAATAGCTCAGTACGGTCTCTGTTTTCATGACTAATCTGTGAATTAACCTTTAACCGCTGAAGCCAAGATAGTTTGAAAATACGGCTCTTCTGTCTCTTTTGAGACTATATTGATTTCAATTTGCTTGAAACCAGCGTCTTTCAGCAATTGATAAAGTTTATTTTGAGAGAACCCCAGCCATACATCCGCATACAACTCTCGTGCTTTTTCAAAATCATGCTCCAATAAATCAATAATGATGATCCTTCCTTCATCCTCTAAAATCCGATAAGCTTCTTCTACAGCCTTAGCTGGATGATTTGCATGATGCAAAGCTTGGCTCAGTAAAGCAATATCGACCGACTTGTTTTTCAGCGGCACGCTTTCAATATCCCCAAGTTGATATTCTAAATTCGTCAGACCATTCTTTTTCGATAAACTCTCACCGAATTCGATCATTTTCGGGGCATTATCGATACAATATACTTTTTCTGCACCTCTAGCTAATAATTGAGAAATCAAACCTTCGCCAGCACCCAAATCGGCAATTTTCAACTTTGGCGTCAAATAGAGTAAAAAATGACCGATTGCTTCCCAACTACGACCAGGACAATAATTTTTGCCTAAGCGTCCAGCTACAGAATTAAAATATTCTTCAGCAGCTTGCTTACGTTTATTTAAAACTCTTTTGAGATTTTTTTGATCCTCTAAGGCTTCAGCATCTGCTCTAAGAACACTTAGTACGGAATCAATCAACTTTGCCTTACTAGGATTACAGTTTAGATTAATCGCATAAAACGTCTTTTTTCCTTCTTTACGGTCTATAACTAAATCACCCTGTCTTAATAAACTTAGGTGTGATGAAATTCTTGACTGTCCCATATTCATAACCTCTTGCAGTTCAGCCACTGATAATTCCTCATCATTCAAAATGATTAAGATGCGTGCTCGAGTTGAGTCCGAAAGCAATTTCATTGTATCCCAAAGTTCTGACATAATTTATTTTATTTATTATAGAATCAATTAAACAGAAATTTGAAATAAAAAAACCCTTATGTTTCCATAAGGGTTAAATTTTTTATAAATGAAATAACTACGAATTATTTCGTCGCTTCATCAAGAAGGTCACCAAGGCTGGTCATATCGCCTGATGCAGAGATGTTATCAAATGCAGCCTGCTCTTTAGCAAGATCTTCTTCGCTATAATTAGCTGCCTTGATAGATAAACCAATACGACGCTCATTTTTATCAATTTTGATAACACGAGAGCTGACAGTATCACCTTCGCTAAGTACATCTTTGATGTTTTCAATACGTTCCTCACTGACTTGAGAAATGTGGACCAATCCATCTATGTCATTGTCCAACTGAACAAATGCACCATAACTAGTAATCTTAGAAACCTTTGCTTCTATAACATCACCAATCTTGAAGTGGTTCGCAATTTCTTCCCAAGGATCAGTACTTAACTGTTTAACTCCTAATGAGATTCTTTGAGCATCAATGTCCACATCTAAGACAACTGCCTTAATTGGATCACCTTTCTTCAAAACTTCACTTGGGTGATTGATCTTACGAGTCCAAGAAATATCAGAAACATGAATCATACCATCAATACCATCTTCAAGTTCGATGAAAGCACCATAAGTTGTTAAGTTTCTCACTTCGCCTTCAATTAACATACCGAGAGGATAGTTAATTTTAGCTGCTTCCCATGGATTTTCTTCAAGTTGACGAATACCCAGTGATATTTTTTGTTCATCTTTTTGGATTCCTAAGACGACAGCTGATACTTCTTCACCGATCTTCATAACGTCACCGGGCTTAGTGATACGTTTTGTCCATGATAATTCTGTAACGTGAACAAGACCTTCAACTCCTTCTTCGAGTTCAATGAATACACCGTAAGGAACTAAGTTCACCACACGACCAGTTACTTTTGCACCTAAAGGATATTTATCATCAATGTTCTCCCAAGGATTAGGGTGCAATTGTTTCAATCCAAGAGAAACACGTTCTCTATCTCGATCGATTTCAATAATGACTACCTCAATTTCTTCTCCCTGCTTTAGCATTTCACTAGGGTGCTGAATGCGACCCCAAGACATATCAGTAATGTGCAAGAGACCATCAAGTCCATCCAAGTCAACGAACGCACCATAATCTGTGATGTTCTTAACTTGTCCACGCTGACGATCACCTGGTTTCACTCCATCTAATAAAGCACGGCGCTTCTCAATTCTTTGTTCTTCAACAAGCTCTCTTCGAGATACTACAATATTTTTTCTCTCAGGATTGATTTTAACGACCTTAAAGTCATAAGTTTGACCCACGTACTGTTCTAAATTTTTAGGTGCTTGAACATCAATTTGTGATGTAGGCAAGAAAGAATCGACACCAATTGAAACGATTAAACCACCTTTAACAATTGAACGCACTCGTCCTTGTACAATAGATCCTTCTTCGCAAGTTTCAGCGATTTTTTCCCAGTTTTTCTTCTGCTCTGCCTTGTCATATGAAATGACAGGATAGCCTTCTTTATTTTCAAGTTTTTCAAGATAAACTTCGATTTCGGAATTCACTTCCAATTCACTTGGGTCTACAAATTCATTGATATGAACAACGCCTTCTGATTTTCCACCGATATCGACAACAATTTCTGTTGGACGTATTTCAGTGATAATTCCTTTGATAACAGATCCTTCTCTAAGGTTATCAATTTCGCTACCTTTAAGTAGCTCTTCCATTAACTGACTCATAATATAATGTGTGTCTTACAATAAGTAAGACGGGTTAAGATTAATATAATTTTCTTTTTATAAATGGTTCCAACCATTTAAAGAAGCGTAGATAAGTAGATCAGTCAGACAAATAAGCAAGCTAATAATTCAACCATGGAATTTGGGCAAAAAAAGGCGCATTCTCTACCCCTAAAGAATGCGCCACCATTATCTACTTTATTTGTTACCCCAAACTCCTTAACAGGAGAAATTGATAATGTTTATAATAGAAACTCTTAAAGTTACTTTTGCAAGCTTTTTTAAAAAAGTTAAGCCCTGACCACTAAATCCTTAATGTCTTCACAATATTGTAATTGTTTTATCCTATGCAAAAACTCGTTTTTTTTAAAAATAATCTCAGAACGAAGCGTGGAATTAGTCACAGAAACGATCAATGTACCTGTATCTGTTAACTTTACGGGATAGCATCGCTCTGAAAAGCTCCCAAAAACCTCATCCCAAGATTCTACTAATACCTGTTCTGGCTTCGGTCGCTCTAAGTCATAACGTTCAACAAAAAGGACCACGAGATCTTCAATAGTCATTGGATCTTTTTGAGAAAAATTACAATCTCGATTAGGAACCCCTAAAAAATTTGCAATAATCGCTTCCTGCTTCTTTGAAAATGAATTTGAAGAATTAGCTTTAGTCATAAAATGTCCCATTTTTAAGAAATAGCTTTTTATTCGTATATTGAGCAAAGTCTGAATTATGTGTTACTAAAACCAAACTCTTTTTCTCTATTTCAACTAATGATAACAAAAGTTCTAATATTTCCTTTGAAGAATGGTCGTCTAAATTTCCCGTAGGCTCATCAGCAAAAATAATTAAAGGATCACAGATTAAGGCTCGGGCAATAGCCACCCTTTGTTTTTCGCCTCCTGACAATGTCGTTACTGAATGTTGTTCCCTATCTTTCAAATCCACTTTTTCTATATATTTCTTTATTCTCTTATGAATCACATCACGACTCATATTTTTAGACCCGATTTTAGCAGACAAATATAAGTTTTCGTAAACCGTTAGATCTGGAACTAAATAAAATGATTGGAAAACAAAGCCGATAAAAGAGCGTCTCAAACTCGACAAAGTACTTGATGAAAGATTATCAATAGATCGTTCTTTCCATTTGAGGCTTCCCTTATCCAAACAATCCAAACCCGATAATAAATTTAATAAGGTTGATTTCCCGGATCCAGAATCACCCATAATAGAAATACTTTCCCCTTGAGCCAAAGAAAAATCTAAGCCTTTGATAATAGAAACTTCATCATCACCACTTGTAAAAGACTTCCATAAATCTTTTCCTGAAATTAAAATATCTCCTTTACTACTCATACCTCAAAGCCTCCGAAGGTTTAAGCTTTGCCGCTTTTAAAGCAGGAATCAAAGCTGCAGAAAATGAGATGATTAAAGACAAAAGAAAGACTTGGATAAAGTCTTTCCATAAATACTTAACTGGAATTGAATAAAGATCATAGACTCCAAGAAATTGAACATCGTTACTATTCATAAGCCATAAATAAGCTCCGAATAAAGCATCTCTATTTTCCAAAACTAAAAAAGCAAAAGCAATTCCTGAAAGACTCCCGACCAAACCTATAAACAATCCCTGTAAGCAAAAACACAAAGCAATCTGCCAAGATTCAGCACCTAGGGCATTCAATAATCCAATCTCCCGAGTCTTACGAATAACCGAGAGTGTTAAGGCTACAGCAATAGAAAAAGAGGCCACTAAAATAATGAATATGATAATAAACGATATTACCATCTTCTCTTGTTCTAAAATAAACAAAAGATCCGCATTCATATCCATCCAGTTTTTTACCAATAATGATTCTTCATAATCGCCCATACGATTTTGAAGCAGAGCCTTAGTCGATTCGATCGCCCTTTCGTCTTCATTCCACAATTTAATCAAAAACCCAGTAATTTCATTTTCCGCCTCTAATAAATCTTGAGTTCCACCTAATGAACCTATGACTAAATTTTCATCGACTTTAGGACTTCCAGTTTGCAATAATCCTGCCACTACAAATTCCTTAGGGAATAACCATTCTTCTTCAGTCAAGTATTCTAAAAGCTTAGGCGAGTACAAGGCCACTGAATCACCGATATTTACATTTAATTTATCTGCTAAAGGGACACCAAGAAAAATAGTTTCGTCATTTAATGATTCATAACTACCAGCAACAATAAACTCATCAATAGGTAATGCTAAATCATTGGGTCCGCTGTTTCGAACATTAATTCCTCGGATATAAGGGAAAGCAGTACTAAACTCGCTCTGCACCATCAAGATACTTTCAATATAAGGACTTACCTGTTTAATTGATTTGTCACTTGAGAGTTCTTCAAACAAACCTCCCCAATCTTGGAGCAACCCTTCACTCGAATAAATAATAATATCACCATGCGTTTTTGCTAAATGCCTACGAATGTTCTCCCCGAAACCATTCATCACACTTTGTACAATAATCAGAACGCTCACGCCTAAAGCCACCCCAATTATTGATATCATTGAAAAATAAGAGATAACCTTCTTAGAAGGGAATAATTGCTTTAAAGCGTAATATAAATACCAAGGCACAGATAGAGCATTTAGAAAAATGAGAAAAAGGAAAAGTAAAAAAATTAACCAATTTAAGTATTCTAAATCTTGACCTTAATGCAGGAAAGACTCTTATAGGAATCTTAAATATATCAAAAACAAATTTAAAAACTAAATATTATGCCAGTAGCAACACCAAAACAATATGCAGCAATGCTTGATGCAGCTCAAAAAGGAAACTATGCCTACCCTGCAGTGAATGTCACTTCAATTGCTACAATTAATGCATCTCTGAAAGCATTTGCAGAAGTAAAATCAGACGGAATCATACAAGTTTCTACAGGTGGGGGTGAATTTGCCTCCGGTCTAAGTGTAAAAGATGCTGCATTTGGTGCGATCGTACTTGCTGAAGCCTGCCATAAGCTGGCTGAAAAGTATGACATTTTAGTCGCTTTACACACTGACCATTGTCACCCAGAAAAAGTTGAAGGATTTTTAAAACCCTTATTAGAAGCTTCACGCAAAAGAATCGCTGAGGGCAAAGGCCCACTTTTCCAATCACATATGTTTGATGGTTCTATTCTTCCTTTAGAAGAAAACATGAAAATTTCAAAAGAGCTATTAGCAGAATGTGCGGAACTTGATATTATTTTAGAAATTGAAGCTGGTGTAGTTGGAGGAGAGGAAGATGGTCATGATACCTCTGGGCTTCCAGCAGAAAAATTGTACACAACACCCGAAGATATGGTTCAAGTTCATGAATCACTCAACGGTATCGGTCGCTTCTTATTTGCAGCAACTTTTGGAAATGTTCACGGTGCCTATAAACCTGGGGCAGTACAATTAAAGCCAACTATTCTCAAAGATGGACAAGCCGCCGTTGAATCAAAATATGGTGCAGAATCTCGCTTTGACTTAGTATTTCATGGTGGATCAGGTTCTGACTTAAGTGATATTCGTGAGACTTTAGGCTATGGTGTCGTTAAAATGAATATTGATACCGATACTCAATATGCTTTCACCCGCCCTGTTGTTACTCATATATGCGAAAACATTGAAGGCGTGCTTAAAATTGAGGACGAGGTCGGTAATAAAAAGACTTACGATCCTCGTAGCTACTTGAAAAAGGGAGAGCAAAATATGTCTCTACGTATGGCTAAAGCCTGTGAAGATTTATGCTCAGACGGAAATACCATTTTTGGTACTGTCTAAAAGTACAAACTCTTTTCAAAATACAGCACACATTAAAGCTACTTTCGCTCTAAGAAAGTGACGATTTAATCGTATACCCTACGTCCGTCAAAGGCACTTTTCAACGTGCTGGAATCAGCAAATGTTACCCCACCACCACTTGGCAACCCAAAGCCCACTTGAGAAAACCTTATATTCGGAAAATCAGAGAGTAAGTCTTGAATGTAATGGCAAGTCGCATTGCCCTCAATATCATTACTCAAGGCAAAGATAACTTCGTCAACAGCACCGTGTTCTATCCGACTGACTAAGCTTTTAAAATTCAAATGCTCTGGCAGTACTCCATGTATTGGAGAAAGTTTCCCCGACAAGACATGGTACAAACCGTTCCAAGTGCCCGATCGCTCTATGGCCATTAAGTCCAAAACATTTTCTACTATGCATATAGCACACTTAATCCTAGATGGATTTAAGCAGATTTCACATAAATCTCCCTCACAAAGATTTCCACAATCTTCGCAAGGAGATAATTTCATTTGGGCATCCTCAATCGCCTGTATTAAATCTTTCCCAGACTGCACTTTATCCGTTAACAAGTGAATCGCAATTCTTTCGGCAGAACGATAGCCTAGACCTGGCAATTTCCTGAGATGAGACAAAAGCGTATCATAGGAATTATTCATTGATTCCGATAATTAAAATAAGCCTGGAATGCCACCCATTCCACCTGAAAGAGAATTCATCAACGATTCATTTTTTTCTTTTGATTTTTGAGTCGCTTCCTGAACTGCAGCTAACAAAGTTTCTTGAACAAAATCGGCATCCTCCTTGAGAAACTCGGGATCAATTTTAATTGATTTAAATTCACCATGACCCGTTATCTCAATTTCTATGGCACCACCGCCACTTGATACCTTAAGAATTGTTTCTGCAAGTGACTCCTGAGCCACCTGCATTTGCTTCTGCATCTTTTGTGCTTGTTTTAATAATTTTCCAACACCAGCCATATCAAAAAGATTTGCAAAGAGTTCATTTCAGTCAAGTAGAAATCAACTAATTAATCAGGTTAATTGACGGATTATTTGACTGTATCCCTCTTTATAACTCGGGTATTTTAAACCTAATCCCAATGCCTCTTTGAGCTTTGTATTAGCAATGCGTCTGTTTTTAGTTCGTGTTTTTCTGGATAAGTGCCTTTGTGACAGTAAATCCTTGTCGAATGTCGGTGAAGCTATACCTAGTTGATCCGCAAGCCATTTAACAACCGCCTCTTTTTCAGTAGGTGTATCATCACTTAAGTTATAAATGCCAGATGCTATTGACCTCTTAGAATCCAATAGCCTCGTAATAACTGAAACTATTTCATCTACGTGAATCATATTCATGAAATAGCTACCTGATCCAGCAATAACATTGGACGATTGGATTTGATTTAGCAGATAATGACGTTCAGGTCCATATATACCAGATAGGCGAAGTATATAATAATTTTTAAAAAGGGAATGGCTATTCTCTATTAAATCTTCTGATTTTCTCAAAACCTGAGCCGTATCAGAATGATATCCATCTTCTTCCGTCAAAGAATTTTCACTGACCCAAGCACCTGAATTCTCTGGATATACTGAAGTACTACTCGTGTAGATAAAGGATTCAATAGATTGAGATTTTGCCCATCGTATAATTGAAGCTTGTCCGTGATAATAAGATGACTCATACCCACTCAAACCATTTCCAGCCGAACTTACACAGTTAATGATTTTTGAGTATTGGCCGCCCACACGACTATGCCAACTATCCGATTCCAAGCGATCCACAATCACATCTTCAATGCCCTTGGCTTTTAATAATTTCGCATAGGCTTGATTTTTAGTTAAGGCACCTACTTCATAGCCAATATCCATTAGGGCTTCCGCTAAACGTACACCTAAATACCCGCAACCAAATATAAAAACTTTAGACATTTTAAAATAAATCTGAGGCTTGTCTAATTAAGGATTAACTCCATTTTGATGTTAATGATAAAAAATTCACAAAGTGTTCGTGATTACTTTCTTGCATTACAAAACAAGATAACGGAAAAACTTCAAGAACAAGAAACGGTTTCATTCATTGAAGATAAATGGAAACGTGAAGAAGGCGGCGGCGGACAATCAAGAATTTTAGAAAATGGAGATATCTTTGAAAAAGCTGGCATTAATTTTTCTGATGTTCAAGGAAAACACTTACCTGCTTCAGCTACAGACAAACGCCCAAATTTGGAAAATGCATCCTTCCGAGCAATGGGTATTTCTTTAGTATTTCATCCACGAAATCCTTTCGTTCCAACATGTCACATGAACCTTAGATTCTTTTCCGTCATGAAGGATGAAGAAGAAATCACTTGGTGGTTCGGCGGAGGCTATGACCTGACTCCCTATTATGGATTTGAAGAAGATGCAATACATTGGCACCGTACGGCACATGAGGCCTGCGAGCCATTTGGACAAAGTATTTATCCTGAATTTAAGAAAGCATGTGATCGTTATTTTTATCTGCCTCACAGAAATGAGCCTAGGGGTATAGGTGGTATCTTTTTCGATGATTATAATGAAGTTGATTTCCAGCATTCATTTGCACTCACACAATCTGTTGGCAATAGTTTCTTGCCCGCCTATATGCCCATTGTAGAGAAACGCAAAAATACCCCATTTAATGATTCCCATAAAAAGTTTCAACATTACCGAAGAGGACGTTATGTAGAATTTAATTTAGTTTATGATAGAGGCACGCTGTTTGGACTTCAATCCAATGGACGCACTGAATCAATACTTATGTCTTTGCCACCCCAAGTTAATTGGACATACGATTATAAACCTGATTCAAATTCTGAAGAAGCATTGCTTTACCAAAATTTTCTCATAGAAAAAGATTGGTTAAAATAAACTCAACACATCAATAAAATGAATTCTCGAGATCGGTTTTTAAAAGCAGCCCATTTAGAAAAGACGGACCGTCCCCCCATATGGCTGATGAGGCAAGCAGGTCGCTACTTACCTGAATACCGAGCACTTAAAGCTAAATATGATTTCATTACTTTAGTCAAAACTCCTGAACTAGCGACTGAGATTACTTTACAACCTCTAAAACGCTTTCCTCTAGATGCTGCGATCATATTTTCTGACATCTTGGTTATACCTGAAGCATTGGGACAACCCTACTTCTTTAGAGACGGCGGGGGCATTCAAATGGAATACTGCCTTTCTAATAAGGCTGAAATTGAAGCTGTAGATGATTCAGCTATAACAGAGAAATTGAATTACGTATCCGAAGCACTAAAACTAACTAAAAAATCCATAGGCAACAACCAAGCATTGCTCGGATTCTGCGGTTCCCCTTGGACACTCGCCTGTTACATGATAGATGGAGGGAGTTCCCAAAATTTCTCACGTACCTCTGAATTTGCCAAGAGAAACCCCAAAGAATTCTTTCTGCTTATGGAAAAACTAAGCCGATCAATTATTCAGTATCTCAATATGCAAATTGATGCTGGAGTGGATTGCGTACAGATTTTTGATTCCTGGGCCTCAATATGCACTCCATCCAACTACCATTCATTATCTTTACAGTGGATTAAAACGATAATTACAGGCTTAAAAAAACCAATACCAGTCATTCTTTATGCAAAAGGAATGAACCATTGTCTCAAAGAACAATTAAAAACGGGCGCTCAAATTCTCAGCTTAGATTGGACAATTTCTCTTAACAATGCGTCGGCTGAAACTAATAATCAATGTGCTCTACAAGGAAATTTAGATCCTGAATTTTTAACCACTGACTCAAGCACGGTCAAAGAAGAAGCAGAGAGAATTTTAAAAATATCTGAATCGCTCAAGGGCTATATTTTTAATCTTGGACATGGGATGCTACCCACGGCAAAAATAGAATGTGTTGAAACACTTATTGAAACTGTGACAAATTATAGGTATGGCTAATGTCGCAATATTAGGAGCAGGACTCCGAGGCCTTTACATTGCCTACGAACTGGAAAAGCAAGGACACCATTGCACTGTCTTAGAATCGTCTCAATGTGTTGGCGGAGCGTTAGTCTCTACGCGACATCATTCTGGGTTTCTTACTGAAGATGGTGCTCATACTTTGCTCATTAATTCAGCAAAGGTGGAAAATCTTATCCGAGAATTAGATGCACTTAAGAATGAAATAGTCCAAGCAGATTCTAAAAAGCTCAATCGATTTATACTCAGAAATAACCTACTGAATCCGCTTAAACCTAAGCCATTAGCTCTTCTTAAAACACCATTACTTTCGGTAAAAGCAAAGTACCAATTCTTCTCTGAAATCTTAAGAAAGAAGCAGGCTGTAGATTCGAACCTTTCCTTGTATGATTTCTTCACGAAACATTTTGGCAATGAATGCTCAGATTATTTACTAGACCCATTTATTGCAGGAACTTATGCAGGTGATCCTAAAAAACTTTCAGCTAAACACACCTTTCCTAATTTAGTCAAAGCCAGTGAGAGCAATGGCAGTATAATTCGTTCACTTATATCCAATAAAAATAAATTTAAGAATAAAATCATATCCTTTAAAGAAGGGTTGGCTCAATTGCCTATTGCATTATCCCAAAGCTTAAAGCAAAAGCCGATGACGATGACTCGAATACTCCAAATCACGCAAGAAAATCAAAGGTGGAATATTCAGTTTCAAATTGGAGATAATAAAACCCAAGATACTTCCTATGATGCGGTTTATTCAACGATTCCAGGACGCAAGAATCACACGCTTCCTCTATTTGAATCAGCAAAAAATGATTTGCCTGATTTTTGCTCGATTGAGCACCCTCCCGTAACCGTTCTTTCACTTGGATTTCATTCGGACCAATTTAAAAAGCCACTATCTGGATTCGGTTACCTAGTTCCCTCAAAGGAGAAACAGGATTACTTAGGTGTTTTATACACATCTTCAATTTTCGAAAATAGAGCTCCAAAAAATCAAACCCTACTTACTGTATTTATTGGTGGTTCAAGAAACCCCGATATGACATCTCTTAGTCAGTCTGAATTGATTGCTTCGCTCTATCCCAAAATACAAAAATGCTTACACATCCAAGGGCCCCCTGTCTTCAGCTATTCTCGCTATTGGGAACATTCTATCCCTCAGTACTCAATCAATTACGATAAGATAATTGAGCAAATTCATTACTTTGAAAATAAGTACCCGAATTTCTACCTTTCAGGAAATTATAGACATGGCATTGCCCTTGGTGATTGCTTTAGTGACTTCCAGGATCCTATTTGATCATTTTTCTAATTTGAAATCTTATCCAAAACCCACTCAGATGCACTCATCTCTCGGTCATCAATTAATTTGTATCTTAATAGATTAGATGCATCCATGAAATCATCAATTGACTCTTGTTTGTTCAAATAAGGCGTCAATTCATTCACGATATTTTCTACTTTAGCCCTTTTTTGCAACAATTCTGGATAAATGCTTTGATCTAAAATCAAATTAGCTAAACCAATAAAACGTACTTTAACCAATGTTCGTAACAACCAATAATTTAGCTGAGAAAGCTTATAAATTATAACACCTGGAACCGAAGCTAAAGCCATACTAAGAGAAATTGTACCCGAACTCATAATAGCACCTTTCACTTTGAGTTTCGTTGAATCATTCTTCACTAAACTAACCTTGTCCGTCAAAGTAGGATAAGACTTTAAAATTGCCTCCAAAGATATCTGAACCTTTTGGCTTGGATATAAAATAACAGCTGAAAGCAAGCTATCCTTAGCAGAAATACGCTGAAAGGCTTCAAAAATAATTGGTGCAATCATTTCAATAGATTTTATACGGCTACCTGGTAAAAGCAAAATTTTACCATCTGGATCATACTCTACAGGAAGCGGATAGTTTTTTTCAGCAAAAGGATGCCCAAGATAAGTTACTGGCAAATCGGTATCTGAATAACATTCTTTTTCAAAAGGGAAAAGCACTCCTAATGAATCTAATGTTTTAGCCATTTTAAACCTTCGCTTACTCTTCCAGGCCCATATTTGAGGACTGACATAGTAATGAAGCCCGATCTCACCCCCTCCTTTTTGACTCAATCGTAACTCTTTTAATGCTCTAGCCAAACGAAGATTAAAGCCTGGATAATCAACGAAACAAATGTGTCTAGGTTGATGCTCTTTAATCCAACTTAATGTATTATCAAATAAACTCTTCAAAAAGGAATAATTTTTAATGACATCGACCAATCCCATTACGGAGTGGTCCACCATATTATAAACTAACTCCACTCCACTTTCCTTTAGTCTATCCCCGCCCAATGCAGCGATTTTAAGATGGGGATTTTCCTCTAGGAGATTTTGAACCATGTGTGCAGCCAATTCATCTCCCGAATGTTCACCTGCTATGATAAGTAAATCAACCTTACCATCAGATGGTGATAACAGTTCAGCGATCGATGAATCCCTATTCATGGTAAGGGAATCAATCAGATGATCATGCCGGCCGCAACCGTTTCGTTAGTTAATGGATCGATTAAAATAATACTACCGGTAATTCTATTCTTAGAGTAAGAATCAATAAACAAAGGTGCTGATGTTCTAATCGATATACGACCAATATCGTTTAATTTGAGCTCTAAATCATCCACAATTTTATGCAGTGTATTGATATTCACTTTGTATTTTACCTCACTTACAATTGCTTGGACATCATTGGTGGTATGACGAACAATAAACTTTCCTCGCCCAGATAACGATTTGGTTGAAGAAAACCAACACACCATCGCATCAATATCTTGGAGCATCTTAGGGGGATTATTTGCCTTCACTAACATATTCCCTCGAGAAATATCTATTTCGTCTTCTAAAGTCATAACAACCGACATTGGCGAATAAGCCTCTTTAAGTTCTTCATCCATTAAATGAATCGACTTTATTTTTGACTCAAATCCAGATGGCAAGACCTTAACTGAGTCTCCAGGCTTAAAAACTCCTCCAGCAATACGGCCCGCAAAACCTCTAAAGTCGTGATACTTATCTGAGTGTGGACGAATGACCCATTGAACTGGAAAACGAGCATCAATGTGGTTGAAATCGGATCCATTATATACTGTCTCTAGATGATAAAGCAAAGTAGATCCTTTATACCAATCCATATTATCCGACTTATCGACTATATTATCTCCCAATAAAGCACTTGCTGGTATAAAAGTTACATTGATTAAATTATCTAATCGAGAAGCAAACGATTTGAATTGAGAGACAATCTTTTCAAATACGTTTTCATCCCAATCCACTAAATCCATTTTATTAACACAAACGACTACGTTTTGAATTCTTAAGAGATTGGCAATGAACGCATGACGGCAGGTTTGTTCAATAACACCTTTTCTTGCATCCACCAAAATAATTGCCAAATTCGCCGTAGAAGCTCCGGTGACCATATTTCTTGTGTATTGAATATGACCCGGTGTGTCCGCGATAATGAATTTTCTCTTTGGTGTAGCAAAGTAACGATAAGCGACATCAATTGTAATTCCCTGCTCTCTTTCTGAACGCAAGCCATCTGTTAACAAAGCTAAATTTACATTTTCATCGCCACGTGATTTGGAACTTTTCTCTACAGCCTCTAATTGATCTTCAAAAATAGCCTTACTATCATAAAGAAGACGTCCAATCAGTGTACTTTTCCCATCGTCAACAGATCCTGCAGTAGTAAAACGCAACAAATCCATATCTAGGTAACCTGAGTTATTTTCTTTTTCGCTCATAAATCATTCAAAATACTTCTTAAAAATATCCTTGCTTCTTTCTATCTTCCATAGCGGTCTCGGAACGCTTATCATCTGCTCTAGTACCTCTTTCTGTATTTCTTGCTGCTGCAACTTCATCAATGATTGTATCTAAATCACTTGCTGAGGATATACTAGCACCCGTACAAGTTGTATCACCGATTGTTCGAAAACGTACTTTCATTGTCTTTACTGTCTCTTCTGGTTGTGGCTGAGTAAATTCCGTAACAGCCATAATCACACCATTACGAATGAAGCACTCACGTTCATGAGAAAAATACAATTCCGGTAAAGCAATATTTTCTAATTTGATATACTGCCAGATATCCATTTCTGTCCAGTTACTTAAAGGAAATACCCTAAAATGTTCACCATGGTGCTTCTTCCCATTAAAAACATTCCATAATTCAGGCCTTTGGTTTTTGGGATCCCACTGTCCAAAAGCATCTCTATGAGAGAAAAATCGCTCCTTTGCACGTGCTTTTTCTTCATCTCGACGACCTCCACCGAGGGCGGCATCAAATTGCCCATTCTCCAATCCGTCCAATAAAGCAACGGTTTGTAAGCTATTGCGACTCGCATTAACACCTGTTTCTTCAACGACTTTCCCTTGATCAATCGCTTCTTGAACCGATGAAACTATTAATTGAGCCCCTAAATCTTTAATAAATAGATCACGATATTCCATAGTCTCGGGGAAATTATGACCCGTATCAACATGCATTAATGGAAATGGAAGCTTTGCTGGCCAAAAAGCTTTTTTTGCAAGATAAGCCATAACGATAGAATCTTTGCCACCTGAAAACAGAAGAACCGGCTTTTCAAACTGTGCTGCCGTTTCTCTGAGTATATAGATGGCCTCAGATTCAAGCTGTTTAAGATGCGTAATACTATAATCCATACAGTTTTGTTTAAGTCTTTTTGATTATTGGCAATATTTTATTCACTAAATCTATGGTACTTTCACCAACAGAGAGCTTTTCTGTGTCCAAAATCCAATCCTCATCCGAATCTCTCGGAGCCTCAAATAATGAATCTTTACCAGTAAAATTAGCCACGCTTCCCTCTTTAGCTTTGGCATATAGTCCTTTGGGATCTCTTTCTGAACACGTTGAAAAAGATGCATTTACGTAAATCTTAGTAAAATCATTTTTGCCAATAATAGCTTCTGCGAGATCACGATATTGCTTAAGAGGAGAAATAAATGAGGTAATGACAACAAAGCCTGCATCTAAAAATAAACGGGCAACTTCAGCGATTCGCCTAATATTTTCGGCTCTATCTGCATCGGTAAAACCTAAATCTTTATTCAGCCCCGTACGAACATTGTCCCCATCAAGAAGCTTAACGTAATGCCCTTTTCCAACTAAAGAACGCTCGACCGCATCAGCTATTGTACTTTTCCCGGAACCTGACAACCCGTACAGCCAAAAGACGTGTCCCTTCTGCTCGAGTTGGGACTGTTTAGCATCCCTTCCTAGCATACGGTCAAATTCAGAATATATGTTGTTCGTTTCGCTCACGTTGGCAAAGTCGATAGATTATTTTTCAGTTAGTCAAGAATTCTGAACCATAGACTTAGCTCTAATTCATGTATTCTCTTATGCAACATTGGGAAAATTGAACCCAGACATAAGGTGATACTAATCCTAAAAAAACGCTTTAGAGAGAATGCTTTAAAGAAAAAAACTTAAAATTACGGTACTAGAAACCGGTATTAATCTTCATCTTCAACATCTTCAAATTCATCTTCTGAAAGACTGAATTTGAGCTGACGCTTCTGTGAAGGTAACGGAGACAAAACGATAGTTACCTGACGACCGACTAGTTTTGCTGGATTGTCTGGAGAAGACACTCCTTCGAGTTCTGAGGCAGCTAAATTGACCCGTTCAAAGCCTAACTGCTTATGCTCGTTTTCTCTACCTCTAAATTGCAAAGTTAATTTTACCTTATTACCCCGATATAAAAATTGCTCTGCTCGTCTCAATTTTGTTTCAAAATCATGCTGATCGATAGAGACACGAAACTTAACTTCTTTTAGCTTATTTCCTACAGGCTTATTTTCTTTCTGCTTTTTACTTTCTTCGTACAAAAATTTACCTAAATCTAAGATACGACAGACAGGAGGTCTAGCTTGCGGTGAAATTTCTATTAAATCCAAACCCACATCTTTAGCCAACTTAAGTGCTTTATGTGGTGGCATCACTCCGAGATTAGTTCCTTCAGGACCAATAACCCGTACTTGTGAAGCTTTTATTCGTTCGTTTCGCCTGAGACCTTTAGGTCCTCGATTGCGGTTAAAATTTTTATTACGTGAATTAGGATATGGAGCCATAAATAAAGAAAACTTCGTACGTAGAAGTTAAGCAGAAATATCACGCAAAGAAAGCCGAACCAAAAATGGCTTAATGTTTGTATTAAAAATATGCGTAATCACTAAAGATAAGAATTAGTTAAAAAACCATTATTGATACAATAAATTTAAAATATCAAACAATAAGTTTATTTTTTTTAAAGGCTGAAACTTTCACCACAACTACAACTTGCCTTTGCATTGGGATTGTTGAATTGAAAGCCTCCCCCAACAAGATTGTGGGAATAATCTAATAAAGTACCCTTTATAAACAAAGCTGTCTTAGGATCTATTAGTAATTGGCTACTCATAGTCTGTACTAAAATATCACCTTGTTTCGTATCATCAGTGAAATTCATCTTATAACTCAATCCATTACAGCCTCCACCTACAATTTTAATTCTAAGCATTGAGCCCGATTGCTCTCGGTCGATTAAACTGATTAACTTTTCATCTGCACTCTCTGTTATCCTGATAAGATTTTCATTACCAAGACGTGCTTTAAGTTCTTCTCTTTTGTTTTCCAAAGTCATTAATCAAAAAAAGTCATTTGAGGTTCTTTAATCATATCATAAATCTTAAGTATCCTTATCAATTGAAGTAAATCCGACTTCTGATAGCTGTGATTTATTTCTATACTCTTGATAAGGCTTTCTAAAATAGTCGCAAATGAAATAATGCCATCAATCCCCTGCTCTTTTAACAAAGTAATACTTTCACTTCTATGAGGTTCCCCAGAAGGAAGGCTCGGAATAATTAATATTTTTTTAAAGACCGCATCATTTTTACCTAAATCCACTTCGTTAAAATCAAAATAATCATTCACTTTGGATAAAACATCTTTCTTTAAAAAATCAAAAACCTTAGTTCCGCTCCTTAAAATAGCAGGTGTAAACCTAGAGCTATGCCAAGCTTTCACCACCACAATCGCCTGGTGAATATGGACAATATCATTTGAAAACAACTGAAACCCCGCTGGCCTTATTTTTTTATCTGCCTTTGGGTTATAAATCAGCATATCTATTTCTTCATCAAAACGCTTTTTTCGAGATTGTACCTGATATTTTCGCAATTGCCTCACGAAGAAGCCATTTAGCTCAAAATATTCTCTGACTATATTTTCATCAAACCCAGACATATATGTTTCCTACATTACTCAATGGAAATCCTAGGTCAAGTTTCCTAGATTTGTTCGCATAAAAAATCATTCTTCATTCAAATAAGAACGGCACATTAAAGAGGCTAAGCAAATCGACTGAATAAGACTTGAACTTTTTGCAATTCCTTTCCAAGCAATATCCAAAGCTGTACCATGATCTACAGATGTACGTATAATAGGAAGTCCCAACGTGACATTCACTGCAGAATCAAAAGCCAACATTTTTAAAGGAATCAAGCCCTGATCGTGGTACATGCATACAAAAGCATCATAAGTATCTAGATTATCAGAAATAAAGGCAGTATCTGGTGACAATGGTCCCTCAATATCTAGCCCAAACTGCTTAGCTTTTTTAATCGCAGGTTCGATAATAAGACTTTCCTCATTACGACCAAATAGTCCTGATTCCCCGCAATGAGGATTTAATCCCAAAACGCCAATCTTAGGAGCTCTGCCAAGAATTCTCCCCATAGCTTTATTTGTTAACTCTATAACCTTAATTATCTTACTCTCAGTCAAAGCATCTGCTACTTCATCTAAGCCAATGTGTGTAGTGACTAAAGCACATGATATTTTATCTGAAGTTAGCAACATACAAACATCATCGGACTCCGTAAACTTTTCCAAAATTTCTGTATGACCTGGAAAATCAATTCCTGCCAAACTTAAAGCATATTTATTAATTGGAGCTGTAGCTATCCCTTGAACCCGTCCTCCATTAGCCAATTCAATAGCTTTGATAATATATTGGTAAGAAGCTTTACCTGTTTTCGTACTGATCACTCCAGCCTGAAAATCTCCTAGATCAATATTTGAAAAATCTAATATGGTTGGTGTATCGATTTTATCTACATCTAAGCCTTCAAAAGTGTCCAAAGATAAAACTTGAAAGTCGGAACTTTGATTCGTTGCTTCTCCAACTCGTCTAAGTATTTCTACATCACCAAAAATTATTGGACGACACACCTGATTTACTTTCTTTGAATGAAGTGCCTGCAAAGATATCTCAGGACCGACCCCTGCGGGATCCCCCATTGTAATTGCAAGAAGTGGCTTCACTTCATTCATGTAACAAGTATCTTATTGCTTTCGAGGAAGAAACAAAAGAAGTAAGATAAGCAATAAATTAACAAATGGTATAAGCAGTAAGACACTATAAAACGGCGACTTACCAATATCATTCAGTCTCTTAATCGTTTGCATTAAAACAGAAAAAATACTGATTAATATAAAAATTAGACCAATAAAAATACCCAAAGGAAGATGCGTACCATGATGCCAATGAGAAAAGAAATTCATTGAAACAACTGTTACAAAAAAAGGTATCGCAACAAATAATAGAATACGAATGAAATAATTTATACGGCCAATAGTGCCAACAGAACTGAATATTGCTTCTTTCATAATATAAACGTAATACTTTAGGATTAATCCATGAATTTGAAAAAACTCAACTAAAAGAAGTACATTCTCTCGATTTAATTGCCTTAATTGACCACTCTGCCTGTTCCTGCAATACGATATCATTACTATTAGCTAATGACTCTAAAGCAGGCAAATCGTCCTTGCTGCCAATATTCCCTAAAACTAAAGCCACATTCCGCTTCAAACCATTTAATTTCACCCGCTTGATCGGAGAAGCCACTAAATTTGATTTAAAGTCCTCCTCTCCCCATGCTAAAATAGTTTTTAAGTCAGGTAATGATCGTACTGCAAATTGCGTCTCATTCGTGATTTTCGCCCATTTATTCCAAGGACATACATCAAGACATTCATCGCAGCCAAAGACCCTATCGCCTACAGCTTCTCTATACTCATGAGGGATACTTCCCTTATGCTCAATTGTTAGATAAGAAATACATTTTGATGCATCGAGTTTATATGGAGATGTTATCGCCTGCGTAGGACAACAATCTATGCATCGAGTACAATTCCCGCAATAATCTTTCCCTCCTTTTGAAGCAGGTAAATCCAATGTGGTGACAATACTTCCTAAAAAAGACCATGTGCCCCGTTTTTTTTCTACTAAAATAGTACTTTTTCCCTGCCAGCCTAATCCTGCTGCTTCAGCAATAGGCTTTTCTAAAACAGGACCTGTATCCACATACGGCTTTTGGTCCGAATAATAATTCTCTTTTAAAAAACGACAAATTTTCTTTAATCGCTTGTAGATTACGGAGTGATAATCTTTCCCTAAAGCATATTTTGCCACTCTAAAATTTCTTTCCGGATCTTTTTGATAATAGTTCATCGCAAAAACAAGTATACTTTTTGCCTCAGGCATTAAGGATTCAGGATTCAATCTGCGCTCATTATTATTTTCCATCCATGCCATAGTTCCATGTTTTCCTTCTTTGATCCATTGATTATAATAGTCACGCCTTAGTTCCATAGGAACCTTAGCGACTCCAAAATTGTGAAACCCCAAAGCTTCGGACTCCTTTTTAAGAGACTTTAATATGGCTGCATTCATTTATTGAAAAAATTATTATGATTTCTCTCGCCAGAACAACAGTTAATCCTAATTTTATTATTCATGAATAAACAATCAGCATCGTTAACTATATTAGTTGCAATTCTTGCAGCAGTTGTACTTTTTGGCTCACGTTTTTTTGTAAGCGTGCCCGCAGGACATGTCGCAGTAGCGACACTATTTGGAGAGGTTCAAGATAAGCCGTATCAAGAAGGTCTTACAATTCCCGTTAATCCTCTATTTAATTTCACCTTCTATGATATACGTGAAAAAGAATTAAAAGAATCTGCAGGCGTACCGAGTCAAGACCAACTAACTACTACTATCGATGTCAGCATCAAATTCCGTATTAATGGTTCTGATGCTGCGAGAATTTTACAAGAGACTGGTACTTTTGAAGATGCTATTCGAGTTCAAATCCAACCAAAACTTCGATCCGTTGTTCGCGAACAAGGAAAGAGCGTTGTCCGCGCGGAAGATTTCTTTCTACAGGAAACACAAGAAAATTTACAAACTGCAATCTTTGACAGTATGAGTAGTTATTTAACTCCAAGAGGCATAACTTGTTTAGATATCCTAATTAGGGATATTAATTTGCCCTCTTTCATTACCCGTGCTATCGAGTCCAAAAAAGAGCGTGAGCAGGAAGTAGAAAAACAAAAAGCAGAGCTTGAACGCTTTAGAACAGAACAACAGCAAAAAATTGCCGCAGCCCAAGCAGAAAGAGATGCGGCAGATTTAGAGGCCCAACAAAGACGAGTACTTGCTGATGCTCAAGCTTATGAAATCACGAAACTAAATGATGCGATTTCAAAAAATCCGGCTTATATACAGCTACAAGCACTTGATGCCCTAAAAGAAATTTCTAAAGACAAATCCAGCAAAATTTATTTCCTCAATGGTGAGAGCCCAGCTCCTTTACCACTGATGAACATGGGAGATCCATTAACAAAATAATTCATTTCCCCAATGTCTGCCGAATATACTGAGGACAATATAAAGTCACTTGATTGGAAGGAACACATACGCCTACGACCAGGCATGTATATCGGTAAATTGGGTAACGGCAGTTCGCCTGACGATGGTATATATATCTTAATCAAAGAAGTAATTGATAATTCCATAGACGAATATGTTATGGGGTTTGGTAAAAAAGTCGATATACAGATCGACCAACAAACCGTTTACATCAGAGATTACGGGAGAGGAATCCCGTTAGGAAAACTTAAAGACTGTGCTTCTAAAATTAACACTGGAGCTAAGTATGATTCAGAAGCTTTTAAAAAGTCAGTCGGTCTAAATGGCGTAGGCATTAAAGCCGTCAACGCACTATCTGAGTATTTTAAAATCCAAGCCTTCCGTGATGGAAAAACTCGTTCAATCACTTTTTCTAAAGGAGAAACCATCGAAGAAGATACTAAAGATCAGATTGATAAAAATAATAACCCAAATGGAACTTTAATCGAATTCACTCCCGATAATTCTATATTTAATCATTTTAGTTTTAGAAACGAGTATGTCCAAGATATGCTTTGGAATTACGCTTATCTAAATAGCGGCCTCACTCTTTACTGTAATCAAACTAAATATAAATCAGAAAATGGATTACTAGACCTTCTTCAAAATAAGCTCAACAGCGATCCGCTTTATCCAATAATTCACCTTAAAGATAAAGATATCGAAATCGCTTTCACTCATGATGAAAATTACGGCGAAGATTATTATTCTTTCGTAAATGGACAACACACCACCATGGGAGGTACACACCTTAATGCATTCAAAGAAGCACTAAGTAAGACTATCAAAGATTTCTTTAAAAAAGATTTTGATGCTGTCGATATAAGAACGTCCATCGTTGCTGCAATCAGTATAAAAGTCGAAGACCCTGTTTTTGAATCACAAACGAAAACCAAACTAGGCTCTCAGGAAATCGGACCTGAAGGCCCTACTATCCGTACCTTTGTTAATAATTTTTTAAAAGGTGCCTTAGATAATTATCTTCACCGAGAGCCCGAAACTGCAAAAAAACTTTTAGATAAAATTCTGGACTCAGAAAAAAATCGAAAGGAGCTCAAAGGCATTCAAAAACTTGCCAAAGAAAGAGCGAAGAAGGCTAAACTGCATAATAAAAAGCTTAGAGATTGTCGTGTTCACCTTAACGACAAAAAAAGCAATCGCCTTGAGTCTTCCCTATTTATAACTGAGGGAGATTCCGCTAGTGGCTCAATTACCAAAGCACGAGATATAATGACCCAGGCAGTGTTTTCTCTTAAGGGAAAACCTCTAAACTCTTACGGCTTATCCAAGAAAATCGTATATGAAAATGAGGAATTCAATCTTCTACAAGATGCGCTAAATATCGAGTCTGGCGTGGAAGACCTACGCTATAACAATATCATCATAGCTACCGATGCCGATGTGGATGGTATGCATATTCGATTACTCTTAATCACTTTCTTTTTACAGTTTTTCCCAGAAGTTATCAAAAAAGGGCATTTATATATTTTACAAACACCCCTCTTTAGAGTGAGAAATAAAAAAGAAACCATATATTGCTATAGTGAAGCTGAAAAAATATCCGCTATGGATAAATTGGGAGCTAACCCAGAAATTACTCGCTTTAAAGGTTTAGGAGAAATTTCCCCAAATGAATTCAGTCATTTTATAGGGAAAGATATCAAGCTAGATCCTGTTATCATTCCACAAGGTATGGCGACTAAGGAGCTGCTCTTATTTTATATGGGTAAAAACACTCCTGAACGACAAGGATTTATCATTGATAATCTCTATGTTGAAAAAGATGTCGCTGAGCTCAAAGAAGCTTAATCGTGAAAAAGGAAGCCACTTAAAGGCTAGTGTAATACTTAGATAAAGCTTCAACCGCCTGCTTTAAATCTTCTGCAATCTTTGCATCCGCTTTTTGCTTAACTTTCATCGACAATATAATAACTGCATGATGTTCGCTTAAGCGAAGCAGATAATCTTCGAAACTTGGCTTTACTCTTTGAGTCAAAAAATAGTTAGAAATGGTATTTATTATCTTATCCGCATGTATCTCTTTATTTTTT
>CENJ01173184.1_pt1 | contig 37056 bp, 17 predicted proteins | sample 356161 | NCBI WGS metagenome assembly CENJ01 (sample SAMEA2619531, study PRJEB7988) | marine metagenome | biome: marine biome (ENVO:00000447); feature: surface water layer (ENVO:00002042); material: "saline water (ENVO:00002010), including plankton (ENVO:xxxxxxxx)" | depth 5 m | reverse complement strand
ATCACCAATCAACGTGATCACTGGAGCAGTTGTGTCCGCTGGAGTAGAGGTATCACCACCATCCGTGCTCGGTGCACTACAGCTACCATAAGCTACAACAGGTAATACGATATCCGCCTCAGCAACATCTACGAAGCGATCGTTGTATTGACCCATGTTACAGCCGCCAGCGGCAATACTGTCAGCATCTTCAAATCCATCCCAAGTACCGAATGAGGGCTGGTTGCGGAACTTATATAGGTACTGCGCATTCTGAGGCAAATCTACGGTTACCGACCATACATCACTGCCATTATCACTCATGGCAACTCCATCCTGACCAAAATAACCGCCCGCAATATACACACCATCAGGGTGGGTAGTAACTGCTGACATATCAACCTGGAAGGTAACAGCTGCCGTCTCTGCTACGGGGACCCCAGAAACAGTTCCCCCAGTGGTACTATCTGCTTGCACGGATGCTAGAGTTGTCCGAGTATCATCCCCCGGCATAGGATCCGCGTTGTAATAGATTGTTGGCCACCAGTTAGCCTCTCCAGCATTACGTGAGATAATTTTGAACGATTCGCTGGTTGGGAGGTCTCCAGACTTGGCAATCCTCATAACCACATATTTGCCAACACCTGCACCACCGTCATATGCTTTATTCAACTCGGCGGTAAGCGTAACGTTAGCCGCAGCAGAGGTGTATATATTATGATCTGGCTCTTCCGAGTCTATGGCGTCTCGAACAGCAGTAGAAATAAAACTGCTTTGAATCAAAGTGGACTCAAGATCGTAGTCAGTCTCATGAAGAATATCCGTGTTATCCGATACACGAACTACAGAGAGATCAGCACCCCAACTGGGATTTCCCATCTCATGAAGACGAACACCTAACTCACTGTTCGCAAATGGATCAGCGGTCTGTCCAAGATCAGGAAGCTGGAAGAATCCTATATAAGCAGTTCCACCGCCGTACCACTCTCCAACTTGAACATTCCAACTATCAGTGTTTTGAATCTTCGTATCACCATTGTTAAAACGCTCTATCATACCGTCTGCATTGGATCCCACTATTTTGGGAGGAGGCAATCTTCCGTCGGTACCGATGACGATATTATCTACACCGATGTGGTTATCATTTCCCCAGAGTGGGACAAACTTTATGTGGGTAACATCCGAGGGAATTTCATACTCGAATTCATAGGTAGCCCAGGCAGTCCCCCCATCTATGACTGCAGGCCGCATATCACCAGTATCGCTAGCTAAATCAAAACCTGTTCCGTCCGCATTGGCTTTGAAAAACTCTACCTTCATACCTCCAACTTTGGCCTCAAAGCCGTCTTTTGTTGAGAAAATTTTACTGTCCTGCATCACCTTATAGATTCTCCCGGCCTCGAGACCAGAATCCTCAAGGGGTGTAGGATTTCCTCCAGCGGTAACCAAAACCGACCACCAGGTCTCATTATTCGCGGCGTCCATATCCCAGTATCCACCCGGGTTACCACCGGTTGTTGGGAATGTGTTACCGGGGTTTGTATCGGGCCCATAAGAAGTTTCCCAACCGGCTCCACCTAACTCAAAATCTAGATTACGAATTCCTAAATAGCCATCAACCGCCTTTACGTTTGCTGTGACAGCTGCATCAACGCCCGCTCCCTCGTCTAAAGTAAGGGACGTATCTAACTGTGCCGTGACTATCGCCAGAATATCGGCACCCGGAGCGCTCAGGTCTGCGGCAGCCACCGCTACCGATGCGGCTTTAACCTCACCCGCCGCGTCGTGTTTTAAACGAGAGACTGATGAAGCTGCGGATGTCCCGAAGGTGTCAGGGGTAAGGTTAGACAATGCCGCTGAGACCGTTACAACAGCGTTCGACGCGCTCGTTAGCATCGCATCAGCAACCGCTGCGTCGACGGTAATACCAAGATCTGCTGCTTTCGTTTTGGCTTGTTCTTTCAGCTCACCAACTTGGGTGCTGTCAGCGAGATTAACCTCGACCACCGAAGCTAAAACCATCCCAGCAATGGCACTCATCGCCGCTTCACTAGCGTCCTTAGCAGTCACATCGGTCGCTCCTGCAACATCTGCAAGTCCTTTCATTGCCTCTGCAACTACGAGCTGAGCTGTCATAACCTGCTGGAACACCGTCTCAACTTCATGTGCTGTCGTCTGATCGGCACCCGTGGCGAAAGGGTTGTAAGAAGAAACATCAACTCCTGTTGGGAGGCCCATCGCCGTTGCAAGCTTTTCTGCGGTGTAGGTTGGATCCGCTGATTTTGCAACCTCTAGAATCGTGGTTAAGGGAGTAACAACGGTACTCCCGGAAGCCGCCTTTAAAACAACTGGCGAATCCGCGTAACTCTCCCCCGAAATAGCATCGATAGTATCTGCGGTCATCTCAACAATTATCGTGTAATTTGCTGGCACCGGCAGATTTTGCGAGAGTGAATACCCACCATTCACATCAGTCATCGCATGTGGCTCGTTAGCATCATGAATGTTATTTCCATTATAGTCTGCAAAGACTTTCGCATGCTGAAGAGGCCCATCAATCACGTTTCCGACCGCAGGCGGCTCATCTATGTCGGTTACTGTCACAACCACATCCTTAGTAACTTGAACCGTGCCGTCTGACACCTGAACCGTCATCGCATAATCATTCGTTCCGACAGCACTCCCTGTTGCCTCATAGTCTGGCGCTGTGTTGAAGGATATGACACCCGTCGACGCCCCAATCGAAAACATCGCAGCATCTGCACCACCGGCAATACTAAATGTAAGCGTATCCTCTGCGTCGGAATCTGACGCAGTGGCTGTGCCTACTGCCGTGCTATTTTCTTCCACCGAAATTGCAGCATCAAGCGTAAGGGTTGGCGCAATATTTTCAATAACATCGGTTACCGTCACAACCACGTCCTGAGTAACCTCCTCAGTGCCATCTGAAACCTGAACCGTCATCTCATACGTGTTCAACGCATCGCTGTCACCAGGAGTTTCATAGTCAGGAGCCGTGTTGAAAGTTATGACCCCAGCACCATCCATGGAAAAAAGAGCTGAATCCGTTCCGCCCGATATACTCAAAACTAGCGTATCACTCGAATCTGCATCATCGGCAACGGCCGTGCCAACGGCAGTGGTATTTTCCGCAACAGAAATCTCCGCGGATATCGTCAGTGTTGGGGGAGTGTTGCTTCCTCCATCACTACAAGCCTGAATAAATAAAAAAGATGTACATAGCGACAAGCGAATCAGCTTCGATAACATATGAAACCCCTTTGTAATTCAACAATTTATAACTGTAATATTTTGTGCAAAAATAGGCTTAACTTTGGGGTACAATACAAATCAAACTCCTCAAAGGCTCTGGTCGCACCTGCCTGACTTGTCCAAACCCTTACGGATTTCGGGCATCCAATTAGATTTTTCCAACTAGATTTCTTGGAGTAGGACCAAAGCCCCCTGTTGAAACCCCCAATCGTAAGTAATTATTCTTAAAAAGTTGTGTAGTGTAAACAAGCTCATATCCGATTGTAAAGAGGATTTACGTTGACTTTTGGAGCATATTTGTTCTAACTCAGATTTCCAGCACATGCGCTTTAATGCTACAAAAATAATTCAATTCTTGAACGCACCTGAAAGACAATCTAAAAAACTCATTCTTTCGTCAGAGACCAATCGTCTATCACGACACCACTTGAGCCATAAGATGCTCCACCCGACCGAAATAAAATATAATAAAGACCCTGTCTTGCGATTTCGAAGCGACCCGGAACCGACGCAGTATCGCATCCCGAAGCACTGGCATTACCTCGATAGGTGGTTGATGATGAACACTCCCACGAATTGAATGCCTTGAGTACCTGCTTGTCACCATTATATTCTCGACCGTTAACAGGCTCCGATGAGCCTAGATATACCTCTCCCCAAGCATCAGATATACCTATATAGATCATGCTCATGTCAAACCGATATGTTCCGGGACACAGCTCTACCTCGGTATAAACACCTAGGTGTTTCCACTGACCTGCCTCCGCAGTATCAGTCTCAGCAAAAGTTGCCGCTCCATTAGCAATAGAAACCGATCCCATGGTGTTTTCAGCCTCATAATGGTTTATGACAGTCCAACCCTCTGCATTTGCAAAGCTTCCATTCGATATGAGGTTGCCATCAGGAAGGTTACAGGTTGTATCCAAAGAGGGCTCTTCAGTATTGGGAGGCAACGGTTCAATGAAGGAAGTAAACTTGATTTTAGGCGACACATCCGTTCCCTCATCGGCCTGCGAGGACTTGACTACATAAGCGTTCCATCCTTCAACGAACTCATCTACCCCACCACGATTCAACCTGAAGACAAGATACTTACCTGCACCATTACCACCCTCATATTGAGTGTTGAGGTATGCAACTAATTCACTATTTGCTTCCTCAGAGGTGACTGTAGCACCCAGATCAGTTTGGGGGGTGAGGAACCCCTCTGCTATGAGCGTCCCAGCCGCCTGAGGTGCGGTGGTGGCCGACCCCACATACCAATCACTGAGTTGTAAATCTGGTTCATCAGAGACCCTCACTGCCCACAGATCCGCGGAAAAGTCCACTGCATCCCCCTTTATATCGAGAGTGACCTCATATTCAGCGCTTGAAAAAGGTTCATCAATCATTCCGAAATTAGGCATTTGGAAGACCATCATGCCCACAGTCATCCCATAATTCCCATCGGATCCCCCATACCACTCACCAATATTCAGGCGCCATGAATCATTACCCGATATATTATCTCCATGGAAAGATAAAGAACTTCCCACTGCGGCATTTGAGATACCGTTTGCGGAACCCGGAGTCAAGTCTTTAGCTGTTGCCCGCGCCTCTAACATACCATCAGTAGCCAACGATGGCATTGAACGTCGTCCATCTATAGCCGAGGGAGTCTCAGAATTCAGAGAATCTTTTCTGATAAATTTAAAGGTCCAATAACCACCGGTATAAGAAACCTCAAGCGTCATCCTATCCTGTGTGTTCGCAACAACCTTGTAGCTTATCGACTCAGGAGCGGACTCAGGATCGCTTAGCTCAGCTGCATCACTAATGACTTTGGGAATACCCAGATAAGCACCCATACCATTAATTGTGATCACCTTTATATCAAAGTCGTAGCTATAACTTGCGGAAGTCAGTCCGTCATGCGGCGATACTGGTACCCCACATGACTCCGAGGGAACACCTTGCCACGTCTCCAACCAAGTCTGATCTCCCAATATATTTTGGAAAGTCCCATCTGAGTCAAACCTATAAACGTCATCAAATAGGCAACTTCGGGTATTCACCGCGTCCTCATCACTCACCCAGTTTGAGGTACTACCTGGTGTTGGTCCGACACCGAATGCCCCATACTCCGGCACCAGCACCCAATCTCCAACCAACATTTCGGCTGTCATGGTCGCAGGCGGAATATATTCCTCAAGAACTTTTATATCATCAAGGTAAAATGTTGCATTCCCATCGGAAGCACCAAAGTTAAAGAATATGGAAAGGCTATTATAGGTGTGCGAAGAATCAAGGTTACTCGTCCCCTCGGGCGATTCGGCAAGATCAAAAACCACCGTTTCCCACGAGTTCGCGGTTGTCGTTGAGACTTCTGCAACCACTTGGTGTGAGCTGTTGTTGGAATCTGCCAAGCTTACTCTTACAGGGACTCCCGAGGAAGGAGAGTATAGGCGCATTGAGAGGCGAGTTAAGTTATCACCTAATGGGTAAACCACAACTTCCTGAGCCACAATTGTGCCCGATGCGGGGTCCATACCATTGATCACTGCAACAACCGTATTCTCCCCATCGACCGGATCTGTACCCAAACTGCTGACATTACCACTGACATCAAACAATCCATAGTTTACTAGCGGATTATCAAAACTAATTGATTCCCCGACATCGAGGACGTTATCACTACCGGTCCCAATGTTTCCAACTGGTGACTCCGTCGTTGGCGTTAGTTTTATCCAGTTGAGATTAAAGCCTCCTGCAGGTGCATCAACCCGCAAAACATGCTCGCCTGAAACGAGAGAGATGACGCCGCCCTCCAGGGTCTCCCATTTTTGCCATGTCCCCGTATTTTGTATCGCGACCGCATCAATTAATGCACCATCCAGAGAAAGGTTTAAGCCTTGGCTACTTCCACCTTGACTTGCAACTCGGTAGGTTAACAAATAATTGCCGCTAACCGGAGCGACCAAGGTGTACTCCATCCAGTCTCCCGCATCAATCCATCCAACATTCAGTCCGCCCCCGTCATCTGAAGTGGGTTGCGTGCCTACCTCTCCATCAGGCGGCTGGATAGATCGACTGAAGGACTCTGCCTCTATAGTAATCGAACCGTCGTCTTCACAAGCACTCGCATCAGCCTGATTAAATTTGAGCCAATTTAAGTTGAAGGAGGCCCCGACTGCTTCAAGCCGCATAGTCTGCGAGCCTGCTTTAAGCTCTACAAAGCTATTAAAAGTTACCCAACTCGACCAACCGCCCGTCGGCATCACTTGAAAGGAATCAACCAAATTGTCATCAAATCTCAACTCGAAACCATTACTGCCGGGAGCGCTTGCGATCCGGTATTCTGCTTTATAACAACCGGTTGCAGGCACAGATACTCCATACTCAATAAAATCACCAACATCGAAGTTTCCAACATAATTACTCAAATCACTGTCGGTTGAGGGTACTATTGCAACTGCTCCATCCGGCTCGGCAATAACATTGGTCCAGCTTTCGGCTTCTACAAAAACATCATCTGGCGGCGGAGGAGTCCACAGGCAACCGACCCCATAATTACTTCCACCAGATCCTCCCTCCCTGATGTCAAGATTCATGAGATTCATGTTGCCCCCGCTGACAACGCGAAGTTTTTGCTCGCCAGCGGTCAAAGTCACCTCAACTTCGGAATCCTGAAAAGTATCCCATCCCCCTGTATTGGGGGTAGACAAGTTTTCCGTTAATTTAACGCAATTTGATTCGAAACTTATGTACCCTCCCCCAATTGATGCGGTCCGCATGATGATTGTGTAATTCCCAGCCACTTCTACATCAATACTATACTCAAGCCACTCATCTTCCTCAAAAAATCCTACAGAAGTGTACCCCTCTGAACTAGACTCTACATCAACAGCCTCGTCAGCCCTGTAAGCCTCTCCAAGGTTAATTTTTCCAGTATCGTGGTAAGCAACACCCTCTCCACCATAATCATAGTCTGACGCCCACAATCGACCGCTGGGTGCAAGACTATCGAGCGGGTGCGCGGCATCTCCATCCGTGGGCACTGGCATTGGTGATCCAAAGAAAGGCCCCGGAGGTATCTCCGGAAGAGGAGGTAGGGGCGCTACAGAGGATGTATAATTTTCAACCACTCGGTAGGTGTTCGCACCATTCCTTTCTACACCAACACCGACTGGCCCTGTCAACCCATACTCACCACCCCCAGACGCTGGGAGGGTACCCACAAGATGGGCTGAACCGGACCATGGCCTTAATGCAATATCACCAGTCGGCAATTCAAGCCACTGAAATGTCTGCTGATCGCCAATCTTCTGGGCCGAAGCTACTATCGATTCTCCCTCACTACTGACCGTAAGATAAAGCCCATTATCACCCCTTAAAGCAATGGATCCGTCCGAACCAGCATCAATCACAGTAAACTCATCACCACCGATACCATCATAGTTTCTGTCGTCCGCAATTACCCTGAACGAATCATCCAGACGGAGAAATGCTTCATCTGCGCGGCTGTATAAACCAATTTTTTGGTCAAACGGGACATGAGGTGAACCACTTGCAGGCCAAGTAGCGCTGGCACTGTCCGGACGCCAAACAGTGCCCGCTATGTCTAAATATCCTTTAAAGCGATCGAGCTCAAGATCATTTGCCGCCAACCATTCAAATTGAGTCCAACCTATGTGGTGACTCTCAAATATCTCATTGAAATCATTCTTAGTGTCACCTGGGAAGAATTCTGTGCACAGAAGCGCGGGGTAATCAGCGCTTGTTTCGAGCGCTCGTATTGTATTCTCTACCTCAGCTATATCCCAGTATGCATGGAATGCGAAACCAGCGTTATCCCATATGCCCGGGAACTCTGCTGCAAGCCCATCTGCCCCCGCAATGGCTTGCTTACCGCCGAAGAAAGACATAAAAGAGCCCAGAAGAACCATGGTATCGGGTGCTACACTGCGTATCGTTCGATACATCAGAGCCTGTTTGTCCCAATCCTCCTGAGTCCAGTTCCCGTTGATACCAGCGACGGGTTCATTATGGGCCTCATAGATGACATGCGTCTCGTCTCTGTACTTTGAACCGTAAAGATTCCAAAATGCGAGCGTTTTATCCATACTATGAATTTGCCCATTCTCGCCATTGTTTCCAACGGTGATTATTAAATACATCTTTGCTTCACGAGTCCGAGCCACCAGCTGATCGGCAAGTTCCTCATTTAACCCAACCGGGTGGGGATTCTCGCTCGCATCTCCCTCAAGATAAACATGCAAGGTGTTGAATCCGTATTGATGTACCATTCGATCTAGCTGTTCGCCGGAGGGGAGGTTTGCCGGCAAGCTGCCATAGGGATCTCCGCCATCGAAGGACAGACTCACACCCCTTAGCGCTGTGCCGATATCAGACCTAATCACATTGTAGCCCAGCGAATCGTCAATGTAGGGGCGACCCCGCACACTTACGTCTGCGAGCGTCTTATCCGGTATCTCACCGAGCGGCTCGTCGGCGGATGAGGAGGTTAGAATGTCGCTATCAGTAATATTTTCAGGAAGCTCCAAAAATTCATTACCACTTTCGACACCACAACCTACCGATAACAGAGTAACCGAGATAAATATCATATGCCTAAGGCATAAGCTCCATGGTCTAAATTTGTTATCCAATATCACACCCCACCAATATACCGATTTTTTTCAACGCGCTCACAGAAAACTAGAACTTATAACGCGCACCGAAGTGATATCGGGCATGTCCAAGCCCGAAGTAACGTAGCTGATATACAGACCTGCCGTGATCACGTCGATTCTGCTCCATCAGATTTTTCCCCTCAAAATAAAAAGACATGTTTTCATTCAATTGATATGTAACGTTGGCATCAAGCTGATGATAGCGCTCCACAAACACTGGATTTTCCCCAGCGGACTTCAAATATTGATCTCGCCAGTTCCAAGAGAGACGGACTTCCCAAGGCTGCTTATCATAAAATGCTACAAGATCGGCTGTATTGCTTTGCCCATCAACGACCCACTGCTCTGCAAGCTGACCCAAATCATATTCGAGATCACCCTTTACAATGGTATAGTTAGCAGAAACTCCGATTCCCGAGTCACCAAAAACATGTTTCAACTCAAAATCCCAACCTGTGACCGAAGTATTCCGATCGGGACTATTTATGGGGATATTTAACTGGAACAATGCCAAAGGATCGCCGGCGATCCCTGTAACCGTAGCCTCCAGCCCATTAGTGCCCTCCTGAATAACAACGTTTTGCTCGTTGGCCAAGACTTCGACAAAATAGTTGTTTAACTCTCGGCTCGATACGCCAAATCGAGGATCCCCGCCCGTCAATTCCTCATAAGCTTGCTGATAGAGGCTACCACCGTAGGGATCATACAAATCTTTAAAAAGAGGTTGGTTTTCGAATTTCGCCGATACGATGAAATTATCAACATCCTTTGCCCAAAACATGGCCGAGACATAACTCTCTTCGGCGTAATACCACTCCAAAGACACGTCGAAATTAGTCGCCTCAATCGGTAAGAGCTGAGGATTTCCCCTTCCCCCAAATCCACCTTCATTAGAGAAGCTATAAATGTTCATAGCACCCTTAATATCATTGTACTCCGGTCGAGACACTGATATTCCTGCAGAGGCCCGAAACATAAGGTCCTCGGTTAATTCAATATCGAAATCAAGACTTGGCAGCAACATGCTGTAAGCGCCATCAATCTCCGAAAATTGTCTTATGACGTCGCCATCCGCATCCTGCGAACGAAAAAGTTGATATCTGTCTGCTGAAATGTTCCACTCTATTCGCGAATACGCCGGCACTTTAGCCTCAGAGTGCACCTCAGTATCCTCATATCGCAAGCCAGCATATAGGTTGACCGGCCGATCGAAAAGTTCATCGACCCAGTGAAGCTGTAGGTATATTGAGTTCGACGTTTCAGTGCTCACCTCATCAGTATCGAAGTCATATGAGGGGCAGAACCCCGTCAAGCATGGACCTGGCTCGTTAAGGCTCAACACATGTGATCCATCACGAAGAAACTGTTCACCGAGATCAATCATTTCCTGAAAGTCCCAGTTAACAAATTCCATCCGTTGACGAGTGTCATCTCCGCCCTCAACGCCTGAGAAAACACCGGAAATTGTATCTATGGTCAAAATGTCTGCGATATCACCCGGACGCCCGAGCCCACTCCATGCATTGCCGCCCCGGTTAATTCCCTTGCTCTGACCTCGGTTTACCACCTCAATCCGGCCTGCACCAAATTTAATGCTGTGGCCCTGCTCAAAAAGAAACTCCCCATCGAATTGGAGCTGCTCAATCTCCATCTGCTTGACCTCACTGTTGAAAGAACTACCCGTCAATTGCATATCTCCCACATCAAATGGGTCTCTCCGTATAATTTGGTTGTGTGGAGTATTTCGTTCCCCCAATTCAACCTCTAAAACAGGGATCCCGGTTGGACCAAAATGTGCCGAGGTCGTAATACGGTTAAGGGCCGAAACCGCGACAAAATTATTAGAACCATGCTTACTATTGGGTCTGGAATGATCTGTAGAGTTCTGATAATCCATGGTGAGGGTGAGTTTTTCTGTGGGCTGCCACTCTATCTGTAAACCGAGCGCTTCCAGTTCGTCGCGAACACCGAAAAGGCCGACCCCTTGAAGATTATCATTGGCGCAGCCTACGTTAGTGTAAGTGGTTGGGGACCAAATGTTACCCTCTTGAATCCACTCGCTCTCACGAGTCGGACAGTTAGTGCCAAGCCACGCCGACATGTCCTGATGACGTGTATCACTTTTATTTTCAGCATAAGTATAGTCTATGGTGCCAGTAAGGTTATCAACAGGCCTCCATTGAAAGGTAAGCTGGGCATTCACTCGCTCTCGGGTAAAGTCATCGAGGTTATACTGCACGTTAGTGGGCATAGAATAAATACCCTCTAAAACCCGAGTCGGAAAATTCAGTGCTGTCTCATCACCAACAATAATATGTCCAGATCGGGCCTTTACATTTCCATTTTCGTCTAAGGCCCCGCTCTCTACATCCTTCGCAGACACAAATTGCTGCCCCCAAAAATCCTGGGTGGTTACGTTTTGATCACCTCCATCTCGTTTTGAGCTACTAAGGGATAATGCCACACCAAATCTATCTTGGGCGAAAGTCTGGCTGAATGAGCCCACAAGTTCGGGAGTAAATTTTTCACCATTGCGCGTTCCGGGATCATAAATTCCTTCAGCTACCATTACCGCATTAAGGCCTGGCATCTCCAAAGGCTTGCGCGTTTTAACATTGACCACCGCCCCTATACCGCCCGTGGGAACATTAGCCCTTGATGACTTGTACACTTCCACGGCAGAAATGCCCTCAGAGGCTATGTTGCCAAAGTCAAAAGACCGCCCCCCAGAAGTCGCCATTTGCCGTCCATTAAAGGTAACGAGGTTAAATCTTGGCCCAAATCCCCTAACAGTTATCTCAGTGCCCTCTCCTCGCGCTCTCTCAATTGCTATCCCGCTAACCCTCTGTAAGGATTCCGCGAGATTTGCATCGGGAAATTTTCCCATTTCTATTTGTGATATCCCCGCAACGATACCCTTAGCATCACGTTTAATATCCATAGAGCGTTTCAGGCTAGCCTTGATACCAGTGACTACTATCTCCTCTAACTCAACCTCCGCCGATTCCTGATCAGCTTCCTGGCAAAAAGCACTACAGACCACAAGGAGGAGGCTCCAAGCGATAATCTGTAACATTTTCTTTGGCATATCGTCCATACTATTCACCAACTTCATCAGCCCGACCGGTCTGTGGCTCAACATCCGCCTTCTTACTCTTATTGCCGCGTTAACCTAATCCAATTAATGTTGATTGCACCGCTAATTGAACCACCAAGAAAATCAAGACGCATAATTTGTTCACCGGCCGTCAACGGAATAATTGCACTGCGGGTAGTCCATTCTTGCCAACCACCCGTCCCCTCAAACGCTCGCGCATCAAGCATCACGCCGGCAATTGACAACTCAAACTCTGAGTCTTGCTCGCTTGCCAACCGATACTCAATAAGATAATTTCCATCAGAGGGAACCGATATGCTGTATTCAACATAGTCACCAAGATCAATATAACCAATGTTCTCTCCACCGCCAGAAGCTCCCTCAGCACAAGGCTCAGTATCCAGGGTGTCTTCAAGGGATATACCACTCTGATCATCAAAATCCTCAGCTTGAACGCAAATCTGCGTTATGGGAGGCTGGAGTTGGAACCAATTTAGGTTCTGATCTCCATCAAGAAAATCAAGCTTTAATGTGTACACCCCAACTGCAAGCTCGAATTCTTGTGACGTCAGCGTTGTCCAGTTTTGCCAATCGCCGGTATCCGGAATGGTTTGACGGTCTATCTGCTCGCCATCAATTGAAACCGAAAATCCATTACTGCCTCCAGCGCTGGCCACACGATAATCTATACTGTACGGCCCGATCCCAGGGGCCTCTATACTGTATACGAGTGAGTCGCCGGCACTGATAAATGCTACATTTTGGCCGCCACCTTCATCAGAGGTGTCCTGAAGCCCAGTGCCGGAAGAGCTAATAAAACTCTCGGCCTCATACCGAATCGGGTCCGCCTTGGGAATGCTGGTCTGAAGTAACAAGGGAAATTGAACGCAGCCTTCAGAATTTACGCATGTCAAACGAATATTATCTAGCCGAAGATGCGCCGAGCCCTCAACAAATAAGGTCATCGGCACAGTGACTTTTGAAAGATCTAAACCGGTGTTGGTGCCTTCCACCTCTGGCCGGTCAGCAAGAAAATCAGAGATCGAGATGCTAAAGCTTGTCCAATAATTTCGCTCCAAAGCCTCAAAACTTATTGTTCGCTCTTTTCCCTGGCCGTCAGCAGATAGCATTCCCACTTTCAAATCAGTAGCAGTGAAATTCTCACCGTCCAAATATAAATCGAAGTCCAGCGAAATATCTTTCCCAACTAGCTCAAGCGCACCCGACTCTACCCCAATCTGCAGAGTTCCACTGCCCGAAGAGTTTTGAACATCCAGAAAATAACCATGCTCTCCCTCTTCAGTCTCGAAATCTACGTCCATACCCACCGAGGGAGTGACGATAAATTGACGTATAAAATCATCATCATAGTGCCATGTGAGGACCTCAGTGTCGGAAATCTTTGCATTAGTCACCGGATCAAAAACACCATCGATAAAAATGTCGGTAGAGACCTCTCGCACACTCTCAATGCGGTTTGATGCCAGCTTACTGATTTTTGTTTTCTCACCCGATGCGCACTCCTCCACTCGCTGTTCAACCGAGGGGTCGCATACCCATACCTTTATGTAATCTACCATCATGGCTATCGGTAGATCACCCGTATTTGCCGACAAGTCAAACACAACTGCCATCTCTTGATTAAAGGGTCCGTCATTGTCAATTATGACTTGTCCACCAGAAAGTGAATATCCCCATGTGTGTAAGTTATCAACTGTATGAACATGATCATCATTAATATACCAACGAATTTCTTTCTCGCCCCACTCGATCGCATATTTATGAAAATCGGTATCAAGAGTCTCACTCATTTCCGAATTCATAAGCACACCGCTGACAAGACCCAAACCATAATCTGCACTAGCTTTGGCAATTCCACCTCCAGACTTGAGAATGTTTAAAGCATTTTCACCATCATAAGCGTCAGTTACAGGTACTAGTCTGAAACTGGATAAAACATCCACTCCAGCACCACGCACGCTGGCCTCGATACGGCCATACTTTATACTTCTCATGCCCACGGCTTTTGCAGTGAGATTTGCCTCCCCCGTCAAGCGTAAATTTCCACCCGAAAGATCCGTATTTAGCGATTCCCACATACTCCCGTCGAGCTGACCCGCGTTAAAGTCATCCTCCCACTCCAACTTCCATCCATACTCATCGAGCGACTCGTAATCATTGACCACATCAATGGTAAGCGTTGCCACAGCCGTCTCACCTGTGACAGAGTCGGTAATTATGTATTCCACACTGTCCTGACCAAAAAAATTTGTATTTGGCGTATAGGTAAAAGTTCCATCAGAACTAAATTCAAGTAACCCATTAGACATTGAAGAGCCCGTCGCGATCGAGTAACTCAGGTTATCTCCGACGTCATTCTTGCTGACGTCATCATAAACGGAGCCGCCATCCTCGACGGCCTCGATGATCTCTCCAAAACCAAGAACGTTGCGATTACTCTCGGAGGTAGGGGAAAGCTCGGCCGATCCGCCGCCGCAAGCTGATAAAAAAAAGACCAATACTATGTTTGACAAAATAGTCGTTCTGTTCACAAATTTGAGGTCCCTCAAGTGAAATTGGCCCGCAACTGGGTGTTCGTTCATAGCCATCAGGTTTAGCGTCTTGAGTACTAAAACGAACCCCACCGGCTATGAAAAAGTTCAATTTCAAGATTAACGAAAATATCTCTAGCTTTCTATGTCAAGCCTTAATACGTTGACAGTGCCGAGAAAGCATCGAACTATAACCGCACTCCTATTTTTAGTAAAGAAGCGTTTGCATTGCCCTTCCGGGGATCGTTAATGACGTCTGCTCGGAACTAACGAACAATCGATAATCTATAGGTTTGTCGGACATATTCATGACCACCGTAGCGGCTTGGCCATCTGGATTTATGAACGAGGTTGCCAACAATAAGTTTTTATTAGTGCTGGTGCTGATACGCTCGGCGTCTGCCCTAACAAACTTTGAGAAATGGCCGATGTAGTAATAAGTTGGTGTAAAGATCAGTTCTCCAGTTTGAGTATCTCCATGAACCGGGGCAAAACAGAAATTTTGAACGTGATTAGGACCTCCTTGCTGATCAAGTAATAGATTCCAATCAGTCCAGCCCACATTGCCACGATTAAAATCTCTTATCATCGAGGAGCCATAGCGCTCTGCATTTGGCCAATATTGGTACTTCTCCTGTGAAAATTTCTCCACCGTGCCCTCTGTAAATAGTATGTGTTTGTCAGGATAAGAAGCATTCACAAGAGCCAAATTCCCGTGCATATTCTCAAAACCATCACAATGAGGGTAACAATCTGTATACCACGTCTCATACCAATGGTACCCAATTCCCCAAGCATATTTAGAGGCCTCAGGATCATCGAATATTACGTTGGCCCGTTGGACCATTAAGTCACGATTATGATCCCATACAACAATATTTTTGTCGCCATAGCCCGCGCGCTCCATAATCGGACCAAGATGATACTTTAAGAAATCTCTCTCCTCTTCAGCTGTGTAAATCATAGACTCCCAGCGCTGAACTGCCATAGGCTCGTTCTGTATACTGATGCCCCAAATAGGCATCCCCTCCGCTTCATATGCATCTATAAATTTAGTGTAGTAGGTTGCCCAAGTGTCATAATACTTGGGGAGCAACTTCCCGCCCCGAAGCATACTGTTGTTACTCTTCATATAAGCTGGTGCGCTCCAAGGACTTGCATACAGTATTAAACTTCCTCCCGCCGCCTCGGTGATACGTTTTATAAGCGGGATCCGAAGCTGTTTGTCTTTTTCAATACTGAAGGTTGACAAGTTCTCATCACCCTCCTCAACATAAGTAAAACTCTCACTGCCGAAGTCCGAACTGTGAATTGTGATTCGCGCGAGGTTGTAGGCGATGCCATCGTCTTTATCAAAGTATGCTTTAAGAAACTGTTCCTGCTTATCAATTGGTAATTTAGAAAAAACTTCAGAGCTTGCATCAGTTATCGAGCCTCCGAAGCCCAATATGCTCTGAAACCTTTTGCTCGGATTAACAAAAATAGCCACCTCAGTTTCTAAAGGTTGGACAGCCGGTTCAAAACCCGCCGATTCCGTCTGAGTCAGTCTGAGGGAAGTATTTTTCGCTGTGGTATACACCTCTACACTACCCGTTCTCTTGTGAGAAATGGCAGAAGTCTCTTTGTCCTTTGAGGTATTATGATTGGGTTGACACCCCAGTAAAAATAGCGATATGGGAATCCCTATAATCAACCTAATGTCCATATCTTTCACTCCTTAAAAGTCCGCAACTCGCAAATAAACAAGGGGTTGGTAAAAAAATATAACAGTATTAATTAATTTTAGAGAGTACACAATAATTTTACAAAACATTGACTAAGGTACTAGATCTTCTCAATTCAGATCCAGTTATCTTGCCAACTGAAAAATATGGGTCCTAACCATCAGGATTGTCTGTCTTTTGAAAAAATCCCATCGACCTATTGCTTAGGTAAATTGGAGCAAAACAGGCTGCGAAAACTGCAATGGTCAGAGGAATTAAAGCAACCATATGTAAAGGTGCTGATGGCAAGAATGCCATCAGGTTATCGCCGCTCGGCTTTGACAACAAGAACCAATAATTTGCTGGCTCACCCAGAACATGATTAATCAGATAAATAAGAGGCAGCAGACCAATTGTAAATATCGAAACATTGAGCACATCCTTTCGGACAGGCCTGACGCCAAACAATTGCATTGCCATTGAAACGCCTAACAAGACGATTGCATGTCCATACTGATGCACTAAATAATCTGGGGATGGGAACGCATAAAGAGAATTTGGTGTAAACATAGCCATGCCTGCAAAAGGGATACCCCAAAAATATGCGCAACTGAAAGCAAAACGATACTTAGTGAGGAAATAAGTCACCATCGCGATAGCCGAAAAATCGCATAACTGGAATGGTAAAATAGTCTTCCACTCACGTTCATACATTTCTGTAAAAACATGTAATTCTAAAAACTGAAGATGACAAATTAGTGCAATGTATAGAAAAATTACGTACCGAATTACGCTGTCATTTGCAAAAGCAAGAGCTCTGGGTATCAATACAATTAACAGAATACATACCACTATACACAGAAAATGACGAATAGAGAGAATTTCGAAAGGCATCCATGGGCCCTCCAACCAAAAAAACATCACTTACCCTCGTATCGCTGAAAGAAGTGTGTTCGGACTCTACCACTCTGACCTGTAGTGCGCCAATTGAAAGCCTCCTCGGGGCGCGCTGCACCCACTGAAAGTAGATAATTTGTCAGTTCAAAATCCAGCAAATCGACAAGATCTTTTTGCTTTATTGCCAAATTATTCCTCTCACCGGGATCAGCTCCGAGGTCGAATAGCAGATTTCGCTGTGATACGGGAAAACGGATTAGCTTGATATTACCATCCAGAATTGAGCTATGGGGTTCGTTAATCCCAACACGATTATAGTGCGGGTAGTGAAAGACAAGATACCTCGAGTGTCGCTCAACACCTCCCGACTTCCCCGTAATAAGATCAACGAGACTTCCTCCGTCCAATCCCTCAGGCAACCCGTCGGTCGAACCAGACACAAGCTCATAAATTGTTGGAAGAATATCGTAGGTTACTACAGGGGTATCGACCTGACTATTTTCCTCCACACCGGGACCTATTACAGCAAATGGAACCCTTATGCCACCCTCTGTTAGATCCCACTTACCACGCAAAAGTGGACTGTTAAGGCCAGATTTATATGGCATGCCGAGATTCGTTTTTTGTGGCAGTATCGGCATCCCGCCATTATCCGAGGTAAAGAAAATATATGTATTTCTAGATAAGTCCAAGTGCTTGAATGATTGCAAGAAAACGCCTATCGAGTCATCCAAATCTTTTAACATAGCTGCATAACTCGCGTTTGAGTGGAGACTTCCTTTGAGCCAGGTACTGGTGGTATCGAAAGACTTATCACTGAAAACAATGTCTGAATGAACCGCATAATGAGAGAGCTGTAAGAAAAAGGGCCTCTCCTGAGTCACTGAATCTCTTAAAAACTCAATCGCGCGATTCGTCAATGATTCCATTCTTTTAGGATCTTCTTCGGCATAACCTGTCCACTGACGTTTATGGTTACCTTGTGTAAACCCGCCTGACTTATTTTTTGTAATACCATCATGTAAGTCATATCCATAACGACTCGGGTCCTCATCGATGTGCCACTTACCAAGGTGCGCAGTTCTGTACCGTGGGTCAACCCTCTTGAGCAATTGAGGGATGCCTACTTGATCATGCTCGGCATTATTTGGGCCAAGACCTCTTGTGATACCAATACGGGCAGGTGTCTTCCCAAACTGTAGACTATAGCGAGTAGGTGCACAGACTGGTGATGCCGCATACCCATTAGAAAACCTCATACCCATTTCAATGAGAGCATCTATATTAGGGGTTTTGTAGTAGTCACTTCGTGCGTCGGGTGATCTTTTGTCCATCGAAGTCGATAGGCTACTCCACCCAAGGTCGTCAACCAATATGACTATAAAATTGGGTGATGAAAAAGCAGTTTGCAAATGAATCATGGTTACGAGAAAAATAAAAATTCGAAGGATATCTTGTGTCATAAAAAGTGTTTATCGCTCCGATAAATTCTTATATCCCGCCCCGACAAAACCAGGCAGATGAGTGATCTTATTTCCAAAAAAATCAATTTCCGCTTTTTCACTAATGTGGGCAAAAATGCCCTTCCCTGCGGCAGGGAAAGCGGGTTGGATCAGCGGCTGATCCGACGCAAGGCGATTGACCTGCTCTGCACTGATTGCATAAGATTCTCCATTCTTTTGGTCACCGTCGAAATTTATATTCGCCTGTTTGGCACCACTATCGAGACCCAGAAACTTCTGTGAAATTGACCCCGAAAAGACATTACCTCGAAAATCTACTGGATCATCCTTAGACCAAACAATATTAGTATTTCTTCCTAGGTGCGCGTTCTTCTCAACAACGAAAAGATTATTCCATATGTGAATATTTTTTCCGTTAAGCTCTATGTCCGGGCTTGAATTGGGGGTTATTACATAAGTATTGTTATAAATGTATACTCCATCGGACTGCAGACGACGTGGTCTCGAATAATCAGTCACATGCAGTGTCCTCCCGGGGTGTTGACTCTTCCCACCCTCCGGTCGCGAAACGCCCGTCTGTCGAGTTCCATCTCCCACGCTGATATTAAATCGCCAAATAATATTTTTGTTATTCCCAAGGATTTCAGTTCCATAGCCCTCATTGTCGTAGCTAAAATTGTACTGAACCAGCACATTCTCATTTCCAAAGTCAACATGTATACCCGCCGAATCCATGCGACCCCTCGAGAAAGCGGCAGTGTTTTGTTGCGCAACAATATTCTTGCTACGGAAAAACCATGCCCCACTCCCGCGGTTCACCGACAGTTCAGGCTCCACCATTGCTCCAGATCTAACGAATGTATTCCCCTGTAGAAGCCCTCGAAATACTCCATGCATCAAGACACAACTACCACCAAGATCCTCACAACGATTATTTAGCACAATAAAGTTAACATCATAGTTAGCCAAACTATTTCTTATGGTACCTAATTTAGATGCCCGATGACGGACAACCACACCAAACCTTGCGGTGCGACGAATCAGATTGCTGTGCACAAAAATATCCCTAGTATTAGCAACTTTCTTTAACGAGAAAGGTGGCTCTGTTTCAAAACGAATACCCGTCACATCAGTGTTATTGAAGGCCTCCCGATTGAACTTGTTGCGGCCAAGAACCGGAAAAATGTCTTCAACCTTTAAATGATGAAAATTGAAACCTCTCAGTATGCGTTTTCCAGTATTTTTTACATAAATACCGAATGAATCATAGTCGGATACTCCTTTCCTACTCCTCTTCCGAAAATTCCTGATAGTAAGATTACTAATCTCAATGTGATCCTGATCGCGTATGAAAATTGCTGCAATCGGATCACCTCCGACACCGAGCGCTCCGTCGATTATTGGATTGTTTCCATCTCCGTATGACGTAAAAACTATCGGTTTTGTACCAGAACCTGATTGATTAATTCTAAGCATACCAGCAAACGTGTCGCCCGACTTGAACCGTACAATGTCTCCGGGTAACAGATCGGCCCGAGAAACACGCTTCAAACTTGCCCATGGAGCTTGCTTCGTAACTCCAGTATTATGATCATCGCCTTCAGAGGAGCTCACATAATAAGACTCAGAAGCAATTCCAAGTGATATCTGACAGCAAACAAAGAAAATAAACGTTGAGTCTTTTAACGTCTTGATTAGAGCCCTCCATCATTAGTTCTGTCCTAGACAAACCCCATTCTCATGTTAAAGCTTCACAGTGATTCCCACCTGGAACCGCCGGCCGGGGTAAGTCGCTAATGTCAATGGACCATTAGGCGAATGTGACGGAATAGCGATGATTTCGTCAGTCAAATTAGATCCAGAAAAGTTAAATGACATCATCTGATTTAACCTGTACGTTATCGATGCCGTTAAAAGACCTCGATTGCCAGTAAAACACGGATAAGAGTTATAAGCAGCCTCGCAGAACTCGTTCCCATCACCAATAAAAGAGTCTCGAAATGTATAACGAATCCTACCACTTACGGGGTATTTTGGTTTTTCAAAGAACAACGTAAAGTTGTATGAGTTTTCGGATAGACCTGGGAACGGCATAGAAAGACCACGCATATTAAAGTTATTATAATCAGGGTCCCCAACCATTACCCCTGTTGCCTCATACACATTATCACTATCGCCTTCTTGATAAGCATAATTCGCAATTATGCCAAAACCGTCAAAAGGCGCAGGTGCCTCTTTAAAAGAATGCGTAAGACCTACTTCAACTCCTTTGATTACCCCTCCCGGCTCATTAACCGGTGTAATAAGATCAGCCAAAGTGCCGGGATAAACCGGGTTTCCGTTACTATCAAACACCAGCACTGGATTTCCCTCGGCATCAATGCCACTTGAAAGCTGTTCATATTCTCGCACTACCGGTATTTCTCTGAACACTCTGAGATCATTGGCGGCTACTGTGTTGCCACTCGCATCCATTAAGGTATCGGGACTTATGCATGAGACAGCATCTGTCGCTGGATCTCGCGCTATGGTGGGATTACAAGCTCGCTGAACGTTTCCATCATCGTCTGAACGTGACTCTCCAATTACATTGTCAAGTTCCTTGTAAAATAGACCCACACTCAGAACACTGCCCTCCGAAAAATAATACTCGAAAGCAACATCGAACTGATCCGCGGTAATAGGATCTAATTCAACTGTGCCCGCGTTAATTTGATTCTGCCAATTGGTTGGATACTGTAAGAAATTGGCCATATCATTGAAATCGGGTCGCCGGAGGATAGATCCATAACCAAACCTAAGCTGGATATCATCCGTCCAAGAAGGCGTCAATACCAAGCTCGCACTCGGCAAAACATTGTCATAAGACTTATCGCTACCAAAAGTTTCCCCAAGTTCCTTTGAAATTGAAGTAGCTTCGGTCCGAACATATCGAACACCAACATTGCCTGTCGCAGGCATACCAGCAATCTCGGTATCAAAATCGCCTTTAACATAAACCGCATAAGTATCCTCTTCCGTTTTAAAATAACCAGACTCTTCATAAGCTGCCTCACGGTTATCGAGCTGCAATAAATCAGCGATGGCATCGCGATTCTCTATGAGTACGTTGGTATCTGGTGCTAAAAATTTATCTAAGTAAGATTTAGCTCCATCATTCCCAAAAAAGTTGCCAGGGGCTTGTGCCATGATGCCCGGGAAAAGTTGTGAAAGACTCGCACCATCTTGGCGCAATGCCACATCGCTGTTGAAGGGGAAATTAGCACTATTTCGTGCAAATCGTTCCTTCTCAGTAAAACGCTGGCTGGCACGAAATCCAAAAGAAAATCCAGACCAAAACGAACCATCAAGCATCATTTCGACATCGACTTTTTCGACGAGTAAATCGTTAGTGAAAGTGTTATTCGCGTCTCTGTGTCTAAACAAGGTGTAATAGCTTGGGTCAAGCATCGTACTTAAGGGAATATCGCGCTCTGTGCTACTACTGCCATTTCTGACCCCTGCCCCCAATGGAGCACTGTAAGCTGGGAATCCGTTTGTCAGGTCAAAAAATAGTGGAACCTTCACACTTCCTCCGAGCTGATAGCGTGAATTCGCGGTGTTTGTGGCATCGTTATACTGCATGTTCATGCTCAACTGAGGATCCTCGGTGTCAGATCCAGAACCATTCACCTCAAACGTCACGTCCATTTCGCTCACACTCCACTCTCCACCCAAAGCGAAGTTATAAGTGCTGGTGTCTCTCCTGCTTGCAGTGTTGCGCATGCGCAATCTCTGTACACCATCAGGTCGACCGTTGGCCAAAGTGCCTGAAGAAAATTCGGCGGACTCGATTACTGGGACCGTGTACCCGAATATCTCCGCGTCATACCATGTCGCGCTGGAAATATCAGTATTCTCTCTCCCAGTGGCTCCCGGCAAAATGGCTAGAACGCTGTTGTTGCCAATCCGAGCGAAGTCTGAGTACATAAACTTAGCAAAATACATCCTTTCTGGTGTGGCCTGCCAGGCCAAAGATCCATTAATCGCCGTATTTTCTCGGTCCTCTGTCTCGTATAGCTCCTCAGAATATCCAGGCCAAAAATATGTATCATTGTCTCCATCGCCATCAATATCGAAAGTGGTTCTGGGATTTCCCGTATCTAATCTTCGAGCACTGGGTCCAATCCTCGCTCTGTCCATTCGATTAGGTTTTTCAATCCTGGACAAGGTAATAACTCCTCCAACATCACCGATATCCGTTTCAAACCTCTCACCCAAAGTCAACGAAAGATTTTGACCCCAGTCATCGACCAACTCTCCGTAGTCCATTTTTACGGACATAGAACGAATTGGCTTCTTGAGTTTCAATCCTCTATGAGTCTTGACGTTTACGGTACCACCCAGAGACCCTTCAACCATATCTGCAGTGGGAACCTTCACTACATTTAATGATCTGACTAGGGCCGCAGGTAGATCAGTAAAAGACATGCCCCCTCGCGCACCAGAATGGGGAGTAGTGCCCCTGCCATCAATCTCAACTCGATTTTGGGCTATACCTCGAATAGATACCTTACTGCCAATTCCCATGACGCGCTCAACCTGGACGCCGGCAATGTTTTCCAACACCTCCGCAATATTTTCATCAGGCAGTTTACCAATATCTTCGGCATTAATAATCTCGGTTAGGTTGGTTGTGTAACGCTTCTCCTGCAAAGCTGTCTCAAGACTCTGACGAATCCCATAAACCATTATCTCGTCAAGGTCTTCCTCTACTACCGCAGCATCAAACTCTTCAGCGGCATTGAGAGTTCCCTCGACAGCGGCAACTTCGACACCAGCGACACTGCAATCGCCAGCAACATCATTTAGAACATCGCCAGAGTTTGCACTCCAAACTCTGATCGCAAAATTCTCACTAGTCACAACCGTTCCCGAGTCAATACGATCATCACAAGCTCCGCTGGTAACATCATCCAAAAGATACTCTTTGCCCTCATCAATAATCCATCGATAGCGAGCCTCCTCCCTCCACGAGGGACTAATCACTACGGTCCATGTTCCATCACCGTTATCCTCTGCAATGCCCGCGGGGTGGCTAATATCCCAACCAAAACGGTTAGAGTGCATCCTTACAGTCTTTGCTCCCGGAGCAGTTACCGTAAAACTAGTTGCTTTCAAATCCGTCCTCTCCTGAGCTACTCCAACTCCTGATAGGGCGGAGCTCAAAATAATAAAGGCGCACACGCGTAAAATCGTCGCGCTCGAAATCTTAAAAAATGTATGGTCCATTAAATTCCCCAAATTTCTTTAGTAGTCTACTGTCGCTGTTTGTATCACTTCACCGAAACTAATTCCTTATTTAAGGTCAACGATAGATTAAGTCACATTCGGAAAGCAACAAAAAAATCAGATAACGAAACTCAGCTATCTTCGACATGAACAATAAAACAGAAAGCTCACGCGTCGATAGGCTGTGTGCCTCATATCGATTCTCACAGGGAAAAATTAAAGCATTGAAAATAATTTTTTAACTTATCACTTGGCATAACTTGTACTCATTCTTTTAGTTTGTAATTGAATATTATTCAAAGGATCATAAATAGAGTCTCACTCTCGCCAAGTGATAATACACTACATTCCTTTGCTCCCGAGGCACAAATATTTACCCTCAGGAACCTTTTTCAACAGCTACGCGCTTGTTTTTAATAATGGTTAGTGATAATTACGACATAAAAGCGCGGAAATAAGTTAATTTGACTCGAGTGAAAAGAGCGACATAAAGGACCAGAGTAACTCGGGCGTATCAATTTTACCAACTGTCACCGGCCATGCATGAGTTCCATTTTGCATGCGATAATGTTCAACTCTGGCCCCTCCACTACATCCCTCCCTCACATCCAGTTCAATTGAAGAGTTAATGGTCGAGGTTGACTGGAGGGTGCAGTTGTAAAGGTTACTCCAGAAGTCTACAAGGCCGGGAATATCAGTCATTGTCCCAACAGAGTTCCAAGCCTTCCAGTTCCATTGGCTCTCATACGGTATTATTTCATCCAACACACCATGTATATGCAAAATCGGAACATTTCTGGATGGATTACATGAACTGGGTAAAACAGGCATGGAGCCTGCCAATGATCCAATCGCTGTAAATCGATTGCTCATCTGACAGGCTAGCTCATAGCTAAACATACCGCCAAGCGAATACCCGACCGCATAAACACGACTACTGTCGATAGCAACTCTTGAACTTATATCCGTGTATATGGCTTCAATATAATCGATGTCCTGCATACTGGACCTATCCGTATTGAGTTGCCAAGCACCCTCGTTTGAACTTAACTGCATTCCCACAGGTATGGCCAAGACTAACCCCTCCCGATCAGCTAAAACCTCAAATTCGCTTTGTTGCTCAAAAGGAGTTCTTCCGGCCGACCCTCCATTCAGTAAATACAATAGCGGCATTGAAGAGGTATTGCTTTTGGTCGGTATATAACTGAAATAGTCCCTGACCGTTCCATTCACCACAACTTCATTTGAAGGAAGGTTTTGACCATAATTTTTTCCACTGCCAGTATCTCCATCTTTGTCATCAACCAACTCCGAGGCTACGTCTTCGCCTTCCTTCGAATTGTCTTTACTATAATTTATTACCTCCTCACCATCCTGTGTTGTGTCTACCAAACCCCACTGAGCCAAAGAACCGCCATGCAGGGCTATTTGCTCTTTGAAAATAGTCTGATCTACCATCGCACTCTCATCAGGAGCACTCCAGTCTCCGTTCACATCACCGATCAAAACTCCTACAATGTTCTGTTCTCTCTTTTCCGGATACTCAAAAGTGATACCATCGATATCGGAAAAAATGTCCGAACGAGTTGTTTCAAAACTCTCTGTGGTGTCATCCCAAAAATCGTAATCCGCTCCGACAAATACCCACCTTCGGGCTTCGGCAGTTTCTAACCTCACGGCCATCTTCAATATTTCAAGAGCATCCAGAGAGGTAACTCTTCCATCCCCATTTATATCAGCAGCGATAAATTGGTAAGGAGACACGGCCAGAGCCTGCGATGGCCCTGCTCCATCCGGATCGATGTTGGGATTAATACCTACTGCAATTTTAAGCGCAGCTAAAGCATCTGCGGAGCTTATGACATTACCCGCCTCGGCGGCTGTGACACTTTTGTGTGCTATTAACCTATTAGTTCCATAATACTTGTTCACAAAAGCATAATGACCCAAGAGGTCTGATGTTGCATCCTCTGAAAATTGATTTTCGTTATCATCAGTAATACCGGCAAGACTAAGATTCACTGACCTTAGAAGAGCGTGATTTTTCCAGTGATAGGCAATACCAAAAACTGCAGACGCACAAGAAACACAATCCTCACCATCCAGAGGATTAGTACCGTCGAGGAGTTCCTGACCATCACTAAAATTGTCTCCGTCCGTGTCCAAACCCAAAGGATCTGTTCCAATAGAAGTTTCTTCACTATCACTAATACCATCATTATCATCGTCATCATCTGCAACCATACCCAAGGAGATACAACTACTATCACACTCATCAGGACGACCATCACCATCCGTATCAGACAACTCTCCCAAACTTATCAGCGGATAAAAATCACTGAAATCCAATACACCATCGTTGTCATCATCATCATCTGCAACCATCCCTAGAGAGATACAACTAGTATCGCACTCATCAGGACGACCATCACGATCCTTGTCAGATAATCCTCCTAAATTAACGAGAGGATAAGAGTCCGACAAATTAAGAACACCGTCCCCATCAATATCCAGATCACATGCATCGCCCAGATTATCCTGATCGATATCACTCTGATCCGCGTTTGAGGTATTGGGACAATTATCTGACGCATCTGCTACCAAATCACCGTCAGTATCGGGAGGCCGATACTCAAATGCACCAATATCCACTATATCAGTATCCGCAAGGAAGCTTGGTGGTGAGGATCCTTTGGGTATCATGTAAAAATCATCAATAAAATAATTACCTAAACCATCACCAATCTGAGGACCCTTTATGTAAAGAAAAACACTTTCAACCGCGGAGTGCGTATATTCCCCCGAGAGATGAGTCCAACTACTATCAGAAATGATAATTTCATTCGTCAAATCAATGTATGCGGGTTCCGACTGACCACTTATTTCTGCCCTAATAGTAGCTTTACTTGTGCCAGAACCACCCACAGCAAGCCTGACCCATGCAGAGAATAAATAGGTCTCATCTACGGTCAAATCACCGGTGAGGTATAATCTTGCGCTTGAGTAATTTTTTGACCTGCCACCCACATATAAGCTCCTCTCACCTGAGTGTGCATGCTCATTAGATCGCTCTAATGCTGAGCTCCACTGTACCCAACCATCCATCGAACTTTCAAATCCTGAGAAAGAAATGGCATTTGTGGAGTTCTGAGTGGACACTGGTCGTAAAACTTTATTGAAGTCATTAATTGGGGAATAGCTAGAATCTCCCGCATTAATAGCTGGTGAACTCGGCATCAGTGAGAAGTCCGCATCCGTCATATGAGCAAAACCATCCGTTATCGCGGATGGTTTTAAAAATTGAGGATCCTCATTCACATAGCCGCCAGCACCCAAAGGAACCTTACCATTGAAGAATATATTTCCTGAAATTAGCTTGTTAGTACTGGAAATTTTGTCTAACACCAATGCCGAATATTGGTTATCTCTGGTGACTACAATGTTGTTTACAACCTCCACCGAGCCCACAGCTCTGGCGTTAAGCCCAGCTACTTTGTTGGTTCCAACATGTCTCGGATTGCCAGCAGCCACAGATATGTCTTGAATGATATTATGGACACCATTGAAGTAGAGAGTGTTGTTTCGATAGATACCTTTCGCGGAGCCCGAGTGGTCAAAATTAATACCATTCTTGCCATTGTTCACAAGAAGGTTGTTTTCGAAAAGAAATGTTCCGGCGTAATCTGGATCACTCCTAGTTACATACAAGCCCTGTCCATCTTGGATGGTGGTATATCCCGCCGTGCCATATTCGGGAGATGGAGGGGCCGCATTTTCCGGAACCCGACACATATAAAATGGAATCCGATTCCAGTTGTTGTAAACTTTGTTTGCCCGGAAGATCATCTTTACTTCTGTTCCGTTGTCGCCAACAGCCGCCTGAGATTCAGCAAGGACAATTGCACTGGAGGCGGACGATGTCCACCATGTGGTATTGTATACCTCATTATCTTCAATGGTCATATGATCAGATTTGTTGAACCGGATTCCAGAACCCGGCGTGTCGTGAACGATGTTGTTTCTCACGATAATGTTATTATGAGGCCCATAACCTGAGATACCCCTTCCAGAAAAAAGGGTGTTATTGTAAAGTGCACAATTCACCCCATCTTGAGTAACCTCAATTTTGTAGTTCCTATCGTTTATTGCCTGCGTGTAATCAATCGAGGCAGAAGCTCCCTCGACCTCAAAGCCTTCCACGATAAAGTGGCTAGTATTTGCAGCAAAATTAATACCAAAACTTCCATCAAACTGGATTTTTGGCTTATGACCAGGAAAATTTCTCAAGGTGATAGGCCCAAGAACTGGATCACCTGATTTATTTATCCTTACCACTGGTCCATTCGTTTGACCGTTCCCATAATTGGAATTTCGATACGTACCGTCCATCACATATACAGTATCCCCGGCCTCGGCAGAAGCGATACCCCGAGCTATTGTCAAAAAGGGTGAGTCAACAGATTTGCCACTGTTTGAATTTGATCCCATTGCCGAAACATACCAGTCAGCCGCATGTAAAGTTGATCCAATCAACAGTAATGCACTCGCACCAAAACACGATATCCAATATGTTAGATTCAGCTTGCTTCCCATTAAAGCCCTCTTTATGAACAATCAAATCACTCAGTACCTCGACTTACTTTGCGCTATTTCAAAGACGTATTGGGGACTGAAGTGCTATACACGGCGGTAAAAGCCATGATGTAATTTCCACTCGTCGATTGTATTTTTCATCTATGTTGAAGAGTATACCGACAAGGGCAGCAGTTTTGCAGTATGTGGATGTTTTCTATTCATAAGCAAACGAATTTATGTAAAAAATTAGCACCTTACTGATAGGTATAAGAATTTCAAATAGGAAGTAGCAAATTTCAGTGCTAAGAGATAATGCCAAAGCGAACACCTACAACTCAAAAATTGGTTCTTTTTTTTCTCTTTAAGCTCAAAAAAGAAAAAATTTTCTGTTAGGCTTTTTTAAACATTTGCATCGTAAGGAAAGAAGTGACATGGCAATCTTGATCATCCGAATAATCTGCATTGTTATGCCTCTGTCTTGCATCCCCACTTCTAACTCTTCATCAATAAAAAATGATGATGCTCCTCCAGCCTCAGAGATATTTGGTAATCCACGTTATCATGCTATGTCTTATGGTGGCTATCGAGAATCAAGCCGTAAAATCCCTCCGACCATCGAGGAAATTATTGAAGATCTGAGAATAATGGAAGCAATGGGTATTAAACTACTTCGCACCTACAACACATCTCAATATCCTTTTGCTGAAAGACTCCTGGCGGCGATACAAAAACTTAAGGAACAAGATCCAAAATTTGAAATGTATGTAATGCTTGGTACTTGGATTGAGGCGCATAATTCATGGGTTGGAGCGGATGCGACAGATCACTCTCGAGGAAATGTAACAAACAATACTGATGAAATTAACAAAGCAATTTACTTGGCATCGAACTATCGAGACATTGTCAAAGCAATTTCAGTTGGAAATGAGGCAATGGTGCGTTGGGCGGTCCACTACCATGTATACCCAGAAACAATTCTTAAGTGGGTCAGATACCTACAAAAACAGAAAAAGTTAGGTGTCATAAATCCTCACATCTGGATCACCAGCAGTGACAATTATGAGTCATGGGGAGGTGGAAACAAAATATACCACTCTGACGACCTAACCCAACTAATTGAAGCCGTCGATTTCATATCAATACACACTTACCCGTTTCATGACTCCTTCTATAATCAAGACTATTGGGGCGTGTTGCCTGCAGAAGAAAACTTTCAAAAGCGCAAAATGATTCAGGCAACTATGAGACGTGCTGCAGAGCGCAGTGCATCGCAACATAGAGCAGTAATTAATCACGTAAACTCGTTGAAGATGAGTAAACCGGTCCATATCGGCGAGACCGGTTGGGCATCGTCAGATAATTTGGCATATGGTTCCTCCGGCTCAAAAGCCGCGGACGAGTACAAACAGTACCTTTACCTTAGCTACATGCGAGAATGGTCAGATAAAAATAAAATCACTCTTTTCTTCTTTGAAGCATTTGACGAACGATGGAAAGAGGAAACTAACGCATTTGGGTCTGAAGCCCATTTTGGGCTCATAAGCCTCAACAACGAAGTCAAATACGCCTTGTGGAGGAGTTTTGACCGAGGACTATTCAGAGGCCTGTTGCGAGGTGGGAGACCCCTCATGAAGAGTCACGCAGGAAATGAAGGGGCTCTTATAAACTCAGTATTACCTCCTCCGTTTAGCCGCATGATGCCAGTGAAAAAAATTTCGTCGGTGAATACCAATAATAAGCCGGGAGATACAATCCGCTCCAACCGATACATTGTCTCGTATTCCGCAATTGATCCATCAATTGCTATCGATGCAACACACCCAAGTGCGGTAATCAAGTTGATTGCCTGGGAAGGGACTGCAAGCATAGCTATGTCTTTTAAGAAGGTGATCACCATAAAAACTCGTGATGGCGATTGGTGGGGTGCTAGTTTAGAGCTTCAGGCTGCAAAGGGCGAGGATTTATCTGAATTCTCCAATGGATACCTCAATCTTGATATCAGAGGCGATAAAGATTTCACATTCAATGTTGGGTACCAGACTGGGCGGTTTTTAGAGGGAAATCAAAAAAATTACTTCGTTCCATTCGGACCAGATGAACATTATAAAATAGGAAATGCTTGGACCAGTTTCAAAATCCCAATGTCTAAACTTTGTAATGCAACCACACCTATTGATGTGACCGGCATATTATCATTGTTGAGTCGTGGTGCCGGTAAGAATAAAACTATACACTTGAGGAATATCTTTTATTCCAAACAGTAAATAAGTTTTAATAAAAATACTCAGTCTAGCGATCAAAGACACATTTAACCGATGACTTCCATTCGAGTAATTTCTGGAGGTCCTCCCATTATACCCTTGAAATTGGGCCCTGACGCCCTTACATGCTCAGATTTAACATGCGCTTCAACAGCAGCATTATCCTCATATAATTCCATTACGAGATACTTTCCATCTGAATCTTTACACAACTTATAAAGTAAATTTCCCGATTCATTCTTATTCACTTTCTTCACAAGATCCAGCATCGCTTTTTCAAATTGCACCTCACAACCACGCTTCACATTCAATTTAGCAGTTACCGCAATCATTGCCACCTCCAAAATACTATTAAATATATATTCAATTTTGCCTAGTTTCGAGTTGTGCAGTCCAAAACAATGCATGCTCTGCAAGTATTGTATGGGATCTATTGGAACCTCTCATGGGAAGGTAGAGAAAAAATTAATCCTTCTCGACTAATTTCCTCAGGTCAACAGACATAACCGTTGAGGAACTTTTTAGATAATCCAACATCATTGCATAAATACAGTCATTCTTAATGGAAATTATGATAGTATTTTGTTAAATGCAATAGATTATTTACATGTTTTTGCATCGCTGAAAAATCGCAAAATCCAGAAGTTTATGATTCGGTCGGTATTTTTGTGATAACAGAGAGGCTCATCCTTTCGATATGCTTTGTGCCCAAGGTATCCCTAATTTCTATACTGAGACGCTCAGATCCAGCACTTAAATACCTACCAAATATCAGTGATGCCGAAATTATTAGTACTCGCGGGTATCATCCAAATTTAAGTGGAGAAAACTGTTTTTTTTTAAAATATAAGCTCACTCCTTGCATCGCTTTGAGAGTATGAGTCGTGCTAATTCATCTTATTCTGCAAGCTTTCTGAAACGACCACCAAGGTGTTGATCCAGCCAGTGAGGTGCGAAATTTTAAAAAAATCTTGGCCTTCTTGGCGAGTTATCACTTTTAGCGCCAATAAGTCTCAATAATGCTGGTAGTGCAGAAGCTCTTGAGAAATAATGAAGAGAACAAAGTTTTTAATCAACCAATGTTTAAGAAAAGGAAATATTCTGTGTCAAACAAATACCCACAACTTAATGTTCTTGGGGGGCCATTAACCACATGTTCCCAAGATCCAATGACAGGCTTCTTCAGAACCGGATGTTGTGAGGCAGACGATAGGGATTATGGAAAACATTTTGTTTGTGCCAGAATGACTCATCGGTTCCTTGAATTTTCAAAGTTTAAAGGCAATGATCTCACAACGCCGAGACCTGAATTCAATTTTCCAGGACTTAGAGAGGGTGATCAGTGGTGTCTTTGCGCAGACCGATGGTTAGAGGCCTTCGATGCAGGACTTGCTCCCGAGGTCGTACTAGAGGCAACAAATCAAAAAGTCTTAACCACCATCGATCTTTCATCCCTCAAAAAGCACGCAGTAGATATTAATTAGCTTTTTTATTACAACATTTCTCTGTCTTTCAAAGATATCACCCTAAAGCAAACTTCCAGGTCACAGACTCTAACTGGTTAAATGTTGAAGTTTACGACCTCTCGCTCTATGGCCTTACCCATTTCCAATGTGAGTGCCCGACCACCCAAATCTCTGGTCTTGGGTCCCTTACGCAACACAACCTCGATCGCTGATAAGATTATGGTGTGAGCCGTTTCAGCTACCTCATGGGTAATCTGCTTACTGTGCTGGAGTAGCATCGCAATTGACCATATAGCCCCTATAGGATTAGCAATCCCCATGCCCGCTATGTCTGGTGCGGAACCATGTACTGGTTCAAATAAAGACGGAAATTCTCCTGTCGGGTTGATATTCCCCGATGGCGCTAAGCCAAGTGTACCGGAGCAAGCCGGACCAAGATCAGAAAGAATATCGCCAAAAAGGTTTGTTGCAACCACAACATTAAGAGACTGCGGATCACTCACAAATCTTGCAGCTAAAGCATCGATGTGCATCTTATCAATGACAAGCGCGGGATAATCTTGATTCGCAAGTTGGGTGGCACAATTGTCCCACCACGGCATGCTTACCGCTAATCCATTTGACTTCGTCGCCACGGTTAAGATTTTACTTTCAGTTTTTAAAGCAACATCCATAGCAAATCGCAAAATACGTTCACTGCCAAATTTTGTGTGTATACTTTGCTGAACAACCACCTCTCGCTCTGTGCCAGCAAAAATCGTTCCACCGATATCTGTGTATTCGCCCTCGGTATTCTCACGTATGATTACGAAATCCATATCTCCTGGTCGCATACTCGCAAGTGGACAAGGCACACCGTCAAATAGCCGAACTGGTCGATAATTGACAAACTGATCGAACTCACGACGAATTGATAGCAGTGATCCCCAGAAAGAGATATGATTAGGAACTTTTGCAGGCCAACCAATCGCACCAAGAAAAATAGCATCATATTCAGAAAGTTGCGACTTCCAATCATCGGGCATCATTTGCCCATTTCTTAAATAATAATCACAATTTCCCCACGGCATCTCTTTGTAGCCAAGGTTTATTCCGAGTTTTTTACAAATGGCCTCCAAGACCCTTATCCCCTCAGGCACCACTTCTCGACCTATGCCGTCTCCAGATATCACAGCTATTTTCAATGAGTCTAATATCATTTTTTGCCTTTACATCGCAGAGACACCCAAAAATGCTAACTCCAATGTGTATCCCTTATTTTTATGGGATTTCCCAAAAAAAACTAAATTTGTCATCAATTTCAGCTTTTTCATTGTGTAAACTCCTTTGATGCGAGAGCCAGATTTGCTTATGTGTTATTTATCTAGCTTTGACATTTTTCCGAATATCGGTTTTCAGAGAAAGGAATTAAAAATAACACTTAAACGACGCTCCACCCAGCTTGCTCCCCAAACATTATCAATAAATCCACAGTGTCCGCCGAAAGCTTGGATCTCTATACTCAATCTAGCATTCTTGCATATCTTTATAATGTCAGCAGTTGGCACTATGGGATCGTCCTTCGAAGCAATTATAGTTGAAGGTACTTTAATTGTTGAAAGTCTATCTCCAGTAAGAGCGTATGCTGAAAAATAGCTCTCTGGGTTCATATACGGTACGAAATCTGGGATTAAAATACTATTTATATCGTCAATACTTCTCGCCTGTCGCAACTTACTTTGAATACCGTATTCAGGAAAAATACTGATTTTCCTTATCAAAGATGATTTCCAAAGTCTAAAAAAGTATCGTCGGTAAACAAAAAACCCTTTATTAAGAACTCTCAATCCATTTAAATCATCAACTGGGGGAGAAATTGCAACTACAGCAGTAAGTTCTAGGTGGGAGCCATGATCTGCCGCAATTCTAAGTGCGAAATTACCCCCTAGAGAGAAACCAGCGATGAAAACTTTTTCATAAGAGCGGGTAGATAGGAAAAAACCTATACAGTCTGCGACCTCGTCGGAACGTGTGGCATTGAACATCTGTTTATTCAAATGGTGACTATCTCCGTGGTCTCTTAAATTTAAGCGAAGAACATCGAATCCATTATCTAAAAGTGTTTTTGCAGCACTAATTTGATAGGCCGATTTGCTTGATCCCTCCCATCCATGTATTAATACAACCAATCTTTTACAATTTGCACCACTCAAATCTAACTCTGAAATTAGTCTTACTCCTGATGGTGACTTTAAAATGATAGTCTCGCTCTGAAGACCCAGACTCAACCGATTGGCTCTGACTTTTCTGGGGCCAACACTATTTAAGATGGTCTGGAAGTGCCGATTTCTTAGAAATATTGATGGTTGGAAGTCTTTGAGAATTAACACTGATCCCACATGAGCTAAAAAAATTTATATTTGTACGGCATAAGTTTTTTTAAGATTCATGTTTGGTAAAACAAAATAATTGCGAAAGCCCATCCTGTAGGCTCTCATATCTATATGGCTTTGAAGTTGTTTAAGGTTTGCGGGATGCTTTCTTCAAGGCAGAATTAGCCAATGTGACAGAGGGGGGATATTGAAGCTTAATATAATTTAGGTAATATGTATTACAGGGGAGAGGGTATTTCTGAGGATGATGCAGAAGCACTCAAGTGGTATCGGAAATCTGCTAATCAAGGTTTTGCTAAAGCTCAAGTCAATTTAGGTATGACCTATGATAATGGTAAAGGTATTCCAGAGAATGATGTAAAAGCCTATAGCTGGTGGTCAGTGGCAAAAGCCCAAGGTCATAAAAAAGCCAGAAGTATTCGTTGTATACCAGAAAATAGAATGACTAAGGAACAAATAGCCGGGGGACAAGCACTAGCTGCTAAGTGCTGGTAACCTAACTCTCAGGATTGTGTTTAAAAGTGTTCAAAAGTGATGCAGTTTACAATTCCTCAATCTTTCCTCTTTATTTTAGTTTGCTTTACAGGCGAATTACTGGCTCATAGCGGTCGTACTGATTCTGATGGCTGTCATGCAGGTTCAAAACCCTATCATTGCCATAACGAAAAAACATCCACCATAAAAACTAGTAAAACAATTCTTAAAGGAACTATCACTCATGTTAGGGATGGTGATACTTTTGAAGTTAATGACATTCCAATTCGTTTAGCAGCCCTAGATTGCCCTGAAAACGACACTAAAGAGGGACGTACTGCATCACAAATAGCTAAAAAGTTTAAAGGTGCAAATGCTGTATGCGAGCTAACAGGTGCAAAAACTTATGACCGTTTAGTTGGGTATTGTGAAGTTAAAGGATCTGATTTTGGTGGAATGATGATGCATAACTCTCAATGTAAGGTTTGGAGAAAGTACGATATTTGGGATAGATACTAACCACTAATCTACTTTACAGCCCCACACCCTAAAAAGTCCCACCACACCTATATATACCTGACAGGATGTATGGCCTCCTAAATGAAGAACATTTCATACAGAAATCCTTACAGGAATTCGGCACTTTTACAGAAAACAACGGAATTAATTAGAGAAAAAACAATGGCTTACATACTACTTATTTATTGATGGTGCCCGGAGCCGGACTTGAACCGGCACGAAGTTACCTTCGACAGATTTTAAGTCTGTTGTGTCTACCAATTCCACCACCCGGGCGCATACAGTGCATTTTTCTTCCGTAGCTCGATTAATTTCAAAGCGTTATAAATTATACTAGCATCAATCAGGACACAAGTGTTGCGATGAATGATGCGACTAATAACGTGAATCTTTTCTTTAAGTGGAGAATTCATTTTAAATAACGATTATTTTCATCCTTGACCGCAAAAAGTTTTTTAAAAAGTGACTCTGACCCGCTTATCCACGAATCGTTTGCACTGAAAGATTACAAGGCTCAACAATTAGAGGGCTTGTGAACTGATTTCAACTTCAATATTCTATAAGCTACAGAAAAATCTGTATAAATAGCTTCGACGCCGTAAGATGAAGGAAAAACAAAAACCGACAATTCAAAGGTAGCGAAATTTGTCAACACACCGAGCTAAACTTATTGCTAATACAGTCAGGGGTGATTTTTATTTTTTTTCTTTCTCAGTAAGTCATCAAAGTTTAATAACCACACAACTTATTCGCAAGATTCAGCTTTTTTCAATCAATCTTTTTGGTTACTATTTGGCGCAAACTTCAAGAGTTGTAAAAAATTTAAGCTCAGAGAGTGCAAGATGGAGTTTATAGTTGTTGTTTTAATCGTTTCTTATGCCCTTTACGTTTACGCAGACAGAGTTTACCTGCGTCAACGTTGGCAACTCACAAATGATCAAAGCTTTGACTGGAAGGCCATCGCAGTCTCCGCAGGATGGATTGTAAACGAGTTGCAGCGAACAGAATTTCCTGATGTTGCCGTCATTTCCCTCATTAAAACGATCAACTGCAATGCAATGGGCCCAACTCAAGTCACAATGACAATAAATGGCCGAAAAATTAAGATTCTTTTTCGAAATTGGAACGGTCGCATGATCGAGCAGCAAATAAACGACATAACTTTCACCTCAATAACTGAGTGGGAAAAAAACACAATAAAAAAATATTGACAACTTAGCTACCGCACAGGCGCTCACAGACCCGAGAACCCTCCCCTCGGCGAAAAACAAGGTAGGGCTAGACCCGGCTTGTGAGGAATGTCAATAGAATTTGCTTACAGCAGCCTCAAATTGGGCCAACACGCCGCACATTACGGCGTTGGACTATCTAAATGATCCGCGTGCAGTATGCGTCATCCGGGCGCCACCTTTGACTATTGAGATATGGAGGCGCGGGTCGGAATCGAACCGGCGTTAACGGAGTTGCAGTCCGCTGCATAAC
>CENJ01173864.1_pt1 | contig 37096 bp, 34 predicted proteins | sample 356161 | NCBI WGS metagenome assembly CENJ01 (sample SAMEA2619531, study PRJEB7988) | marine metagenome | biome: marine biome (ENVO:00000447); feature: surface water layer (ENVO:00002042); material: "saline water (ENVO:00002010), including plankton (ENVO:xxxxxxxx)" | depth 5 m | reverse complement strand
AAAAATTTAGAAAAATATTATAAACTAATATCTTCAGTAAGATAATTTATAAATTAATTTTTCAAATTGAATATAATGTCTAAATTTAGAATATTGTATTGCGTTCTTTTTTAATTGGACCCTATCTTCAAATTTTTTCATTTTATCAAACTTTGAATAATTAACTAAGCATCTTAATAAATCATTCTTAAGATTACTTTTGAACAAAAGACCATTTTGACCATTATTTAAAAATTCTTTTGGACCATTTGGGCAATCGCTAGATATCACATATAAATTGTTTATAGCAGCCTCTACAATTACAAAACCAACTTCTTCCCACAATGAGCTTAATACATAAATTTCACTTTTCATCATAAAATTATAAATATCTTTCCTATAACCAAGTAAAAATACTTTGTCGTTTAAATTTAGTTTATTTATTAAAATATTTAGATTTTTTTTTTCTTCACCATCACCAATAATACACAAAATATAATCTTTATTTATTTTTTCAAACTTTGAATATTCTTTAATAAGGTATGTAAAATTTTTCTGCTTAGTAAGTCTTCCCACAGACAATATTATTTTTTTATTACTATTATTAATATTTAAATTATCTTTTTTTTTTTTATTAATTATTGTCTTAGAATTTAAAATTGCATCTTGAAGATAAAAAATTTTATTTTCAGTAAATATCTTGCTTTTGATTAATTCAGATTTCAAATCTTTAGTAGGACATGTGATTAAATTTAATTTTTTTGAGACTTTTTTCCAGAAAAGCTTTCTTATAAAATTTAATTTAGGATATCCAGAAATTCTCAGAATAAACTTGGTTTTAAATTTAAAACTATATAACAATGTCAGTGGTAAAGACGTAATTAAGTGTGAAATAACTATATGAGGATTTTGTTTTTTTAAAAGAAAGAGTAGTGGAAAAAAAGAAAATGTATAAATTATTATATAGGAAAATCTACTACCAATAAATCCTACTTTTGGTAAATACTTAAAATATTTAAAATTTAAATTAATCAGATTTATTGAATTCTTTTTAATTTCTTCAGCGTAATTATCCCACTCGCCACAGGCATTTATAATAGAAATGTCATATTCCTTACCATATTTTGATAATGCTGACGCAGAATTTATTGTAGAAATAACAGTTCCTACTGGATTAAGACAAGGAGACCAATAAAATATTTTTTTTTTCATTATTGTATAGTTGTTTACATTAAATAAATTAACTTATAAGTAAATTTTTTAATGATATTAATTACAGGAAGCGCAGGCTGCATAAGATCACAACCTCTATTAATTATCTTGTAAAAGTTTTGAAGAAATATAATCTTAATTTAATTTTTAAGTATGTAAGACTCCCTAAAAAAAATTGGCTTATACTAAGGCATCCATAAATAATCTTATGAGATTTATTACTCATAAATCAAACTAAAATTTAGATAAAGTTATTCGATCTCATCAGATAAAAAAATTAATTAATAATTTTTTTAAAATGTCTGATAAACTTATAAAAAGCAATAAATATTATCAATAAAATATTTTGATCATTGTCATACCTAATTTTTAATTCTTCAAAAAATAATTCTCTAAAAGGTGAAATACTAGAAAAACCTCCTCTTTCAAATATTCCTGTAATTTCGTTTTTTTTTGTAGAAATTCCTTTCATTTTATATTTCACTATCATCCTATAAAAATAATCATAATCTGCATGATATTTATATTTTAAATTATAAATTCCAATTTTTTTTGCTGATGAATTTTTTAAAAAAAAACCAGTTGAATGGCTTGAATAAAAACCCCAGCTATAATGAATTTTTTCAGGTCTGTATCCATGAACTATACCCCAATGTTTTTTTACACTACCAAAGACAAAATCTATTGAAGGATTTTTTTTTATATAATTTTTTATAAGTCTGAGTGAATTTTTAGTAAGGGTATCTCCACAATTCACAATACAAATATATTTACCATTACATAATTTCATGCCTTTATTCATAGCATCATAAATACCTTTATCCTTTTCGGTAACAATTTTACTTATTTTTTTTTTATATTTTTTAATTAATGAAACAGTTTTGTCATTTGAGTCCCCGTCAATAACTATGTATTCAAAATTTTTATAAGATTGTGTCAATACACTTTTAATTGTTTTCTCAATTGTTTTTTGCTTATTTAAAACAACAGTTATAATTGAAAAAAATGGCTGTTTTTTATTTTTCATTACATAAAAATAATTTAATTCTTGGGAATGATAAAAATTTATTAGATTTTCATATCAATATTTTTAAACCAACTTACTGTTTTTTTTAGACCATATTTATAATTTTTAAAATTTTTCTTTTTAATTAATTTCTTAATTAAGTTATTATCGCCGTGTGTTTTAAATATTTCAATTGCTTGTTTGCCAGTTTTTTTTATTTTACATTTCTTGCCATATAGTGTTTCTATTTCTTTAAGATAACTCATTAGGTTTATAGATTTTCCTGAACAAATATTTATCATTTTATTTGAGAAAAATTTCTTATTTAGATCTTTAAGTTTTAAAATCATTTCAATAACGTCTTCTATGTAAGTAAAATCTCTGAAATGATTGCCGTTATTAAATACTTTTATAGTTTTATTGAATTTTAAAGCATCTAAGTATTTGAAATAGAGCATATCTGGTCTTCCCCATTCTCCATAAACGGTAAAAAATCTTAAACCTATGAGTTTTAATTTAAAATTTTCATAATATAATTGTGCTAATTTTTCATTAAAATCTTTAGTTAGAGCGTATAAATTTTTTTGTTTTTTTTTAAAATTTTCTTTAATTGGAAATTTTTTTTGATCACCATAAACTGAACTTGATGAAGCATAAATTAATTTTTTAATTTTATTATTTTTAGCAAATTCAAGAATATTAAAAAAACCCTCAATGTTAGATTTAAGATAACTCTCAGGATTTATTAATGAATATCTCACACCAGCTTGTGCTGCTAAATGAAAAATAATATCAATTTTTTTTCTTTTTAAGAAATTTGTTAAAATTTTTTTATCACTAATATCTATTTTTTTGAAAATAAATTTTTTATTTTTACTTAGGATTTTTAATCTTTGTTTCTTTAATTTAATTGAATAATAATTATTTATGTTATCAATTCCAATTATTCTATGTTTTGTAGAATTTAGAATTTTTCTTGCTAAATGAAATCCGATAAATCCTGCGCTACCTGTAATTAATATATTCATAAATTTAAATAAAATTTTTGACTATTAAGATTTTAAAAAGATTAAAATCTAATAATATAAATAGTTTTATATTAATATATAAAGCGCAAAAAACAAATAAATGTCTCAAAAACTTTCTTCTATCGAACTATTTGGTATGCCAGGATCTGGGAAAAGCTATTGCTCAGGTCTAATCAAATCAATTCTAGAAAAAAAGGGATATAAAATTTGTAATGCAAGAGAGATTATAATTAAAAATTCCAAAAGATTAATTAATTTAAATGTTTCTGAAAACATATCTCTGAGCTATTTCAATTTAATTAATTTTAAAAATAAAAAACTCTTTTCTAAAAAAAGAAAAATTTCATTAATAAATAATAAGCTAGTAAAGATAAAAAAATCATCAAATTTTTTTAAACAAAATTATTTCTCAGTATGTAAAAAAATAATAATGGCAGAGACAAAGTATTTACCTTTATTTAATAAAATAAGTAAATTATTCAAACAGAATTCTTCATTAGAAGAAAAACAATATCAATTTTGGATTTATGAATTATTGGCAGCAAAAATTATTTTTAAAAAATATTTAATTTCAAGAAAAAATTATGTTTTTTTATTAGATGAAGGATTTGTTCAAAGGTCTTTTGCTTTAAACAAAATTTTAAAAAAAAAAATTGATAAAAAATTTTTTAATGATTTTTTTTCTAAAATACCATTGTCTAATAAAATTATTTTTATCAAAACATTGAATAAAAAAATTAGTAATTTAAATAAAAATAGAAAGGCACATGATATAAAAAAATATAAAACAAAAAATGAGTTAAATGAAATGAGCAGCTTTCTAGAGAATTATCTTTTAAAACAAAAAAAATTTATTTTTTTAACTATTGAAAATAACAAAAATTTAAATACTTCAATTAAAAATTTATTTCAAAAGTGACGAATATAAATTCATATATTGTTTGGCAATACTTTTGGCACTAAAGTTAGAAACTTTCTTTCTAACTGTTTCATTTAAAAAATGATTTTCATCGACTCTTTTTTCCATCCATTCAATTCCAGTTTTTAAATCATTTGAATTGATATTATCAACAATATAACCATCGGTTTCATGGTTAATTAATTCAGATATACTGGTATCTCTAAAACATATAACTGGTATTCCACATGCCATTGCCTCAATACATGTTTTTCCAAACGCCTCCTGAATAGATGGAAATAAAAAAAAATCTGAGCTGCAGTATGCTGCATTAAGTTTTTTTTTATCATCTAAAAATCCTAAAGATAAATATTCTATACCTATTTTATTTAAAGTTTCATGAGACCAAAAACTACCAAATAATAATAAGAAATATTTTGACGTATCAACTTTTTTTAGTGTATCAACTAAAATATTCCATCCTTTTCTTTTACTTTGAGGATTTTGTGCTCCAAATAAAATAATTTTTTTATCTGTTTTTATTTTTAGGGAGGACATAGCATGCTTTTTATCTAATAATTTAAAATTTTTAATATCAACATTATTATATATCTTTTGAATTTCAAAGTTAGATAACACGTTACTTTTTTCAGCTTGCAATTTTAACCAATTGCTTATCGCAATAAATTGAATATTTTTTTTATAAGTTTTTTTCTTATACGCTTTAATAAATTTTGATAAAAATTTATTTTCATAACCTTCAAAGTCAACTGTATAATGTGGACCTCCAGTGAATGGCCACATGTCCCTCATTGTCCACACTATTGGTTTTTTAATTTTTTTTAGCGACTCTAGCCTAATAAAGCCTTGGCTTAACCAGTGTATGTGGATTATGTCTGCATCCTTATATTGAGGTATTTTTGTTATATCAAATCCTAAAAAGCCAATAGTAAATGTAGACCTAGGTGTTTTTAATAATATTGATTTAATTAATTTTTCAACAAAAACATAAATAAAATTTAAAAATTTTTTATATATATTTTCATTTATATAATAAATATTTTTATCTTTTGTTTTAGCGTATTGTGGGCAATCATTCAAAATAAAAGAATCGATATTTTGATCAATTAAAGCTTCATGCAAAATAAACGCTCCTTTGTAAGCTCCATTTAAAGGAGGGCCACCAACAACGTGTAAAATTTTCATTTTAATCTAATTCAAATTTATCTTTATATATGTTTTTTAAAAAGTCTTTTTGATCATTTTTTAAAAGACAATAGTTTCCTATTATTAATGCATCTAATTCTGTTCCCATAAAACAATTAAAAGCATCTTCTGGAGTATTTACTATAGGCTCACCTCTTACATTAAATGATGTATTTATTAATACAGGGCAACCAGTTAAATCTTTAAATTTTTTCAATAATTCAAAAAATTTTTTATTGTATTCACCGTCAACTGTTTGAATTCTTGCTGAATAATCGACATGAGTTACTGCAGGTATTTCTGACCTTGAAATATTCAACTTTTCTATGCCAAATAACTTTTCCTCTTGCATAGTCATTTTTTTTTGTATCTTATGATTAACATTGGAAACCAATAACATATATGGACTGTCAATATTCAATTCAAACCAGTCATTTAAATTATCTTTTAAAATTGAAGGAGCAAATGGTCTAAAACTCTCTCTAAATTTTACCTTCATATTCAATGTTTTTTGCATCTTTTGTGATCTCGGATCACCTAAAATTGATCGTGAGCCCAAAGCTCTTGGTCCAAATTCCATCCTGCCTTGGAACCATCCTATAACTTTGCCTTCTTTAATTAGCTCAGCAGATTTATCCAAAATTAACTTATCAGACATTAGTTTGTATTTTGCTCCAATTTTTTTAAGTCTTTCCTCAATTTCAAGCTGAGAAAATTCAGGACCTAAATAAGATCCTCTCATTGCATCTTTTTTTTCAACTATTCTTTTTTCTTTTAAATGTAAATGCCAATAGGCAAGAGCTGCTCCCAAAGAACCACCTGCATCACCTGAAGCTGGTTGTACCCAAATATTTTTAAATATTCTATTTTTAATTATTTTTCCGTTAGCTACACAATTTAATGCAACTCCCCCTGCTAAGCAAAGATTTTCAATTTTGTATTCTTTTTTTAATGATTTAACAATTTTAATAATTACTTCTTCTGTTACTTTTTGGATTGATGCCGCCAAGTCCATATGAAATTGAGTAATCTTTTCTTTTTTTGGATTTCTAGGTTTGTTTTTAAAAAGTTGATTAAATTTTTCACTTGTCATTTTAAAACCAACTGAATAATCAAAGTATTCTTGATTTAGTTTAAATGATCCATCAGATTTTATTTTGATTAGTTTATTTTTGATAATTTCATAAAAAATTGGTTTTCCGTAAGGGGCTAATCCCATTAATTTGTATTCACCACTGTTTACTTTAAAACCAGCAAAGTATGTAAATGATGAATATAATAATCCTAGAGAGTGCGGAAATCTAATTTCTTTTTTAATTTCTAATTTATTTTCGTGACCGATTGCTACTGTAGTTGTTGCCCATTCTCCTACTCCATCAGCAGTCAAAACTACTGCTTTTTGAAAAGGGGATGGAAAAAATGCACTAGCAGCATGACTTAGGTGATGCTCCGAAAAAGTAATTTTATTTTTATCAGTGAAATTTTCATCATGTTTTTTTAAATATTTGAATAACCTTTTCTTTTGAAAAATTTTACCTTGTAGCCAGGTTAAAAGAAATTGAGTAAATGAAGAAAATCCTTTTGGAGAATTTAATACATAGGTCTTTATTAATCTATCTAACTTTAAAAATGGTTTTTCATAAAAAATTATTTTGTCTACTTGACTTAATTTATATCCTGAAAAATTTAAAACATATTCAATTGAATGATACGGATAATTTGAATCATGTTTAATTCTTGTAAATCTTTCCTCTTGTGCAGCAGCAATTATTTTTCCATCTTTAATTAAACAAGCGGCACTATCATGATAAAATGCTGATATTCCTAGAATTACTTTCATAAAAAAATTAATTTAGAATAACTCTCATTAATTATCAAAGTCAGTTTTATTTTTTTTTTCAATCCAGTATGTTTCTTTATTTTCTTTTTTAAGATCAAATAAACTATGTCTAAAAATTCTTAAAATTAAAGATATTGGAAAAATTAAAAACCAAAAAAGCAAAATTGATAATATAAATATTAAAATCTCAACAATTATTTTTTTCATTAATTTAAATTAAATTTATATTAGCTATTTTTGAAAATATTTTGTTATTAGTATACATTCTATCTTTAAAACTTTTTTTTAAAAAATTAATCATAAAATAATCAACTTTATGTCTTGTCATAATTTTATGCTCCTTACCAGTAAGTTTATAAAAATGAATACTATTTTCCATAGTAATACCTGAAACATAAATTTTATCCTGTGGGTTTTCATGCAACGCTGTTAAAATAGCAAAAAAACCTGTCGACACACCTAGAAAACCTTTTTTATGGTAAATACAATTTATAAGATGTCTCATTTTATCTAAAAATGAGTTGCCATAAAAAAATTCAGATATCAAAAGTGAGAATATACCAAAATTAAAAAAATTTTTTTGAAATTTGAGTTGTTGGATTTTATCAAAATTAATTAATTGAAAAGGAAAATTAATACCTTCAAACTTATTTAAAGATCCTCTTCTAACTATTATTCTGCTCGGTTTGACTAAATTTAAATTTTTTCTTGTGGGAATATCTGACAACAGACTATTCATTGTCGACACAGAACTTATTTCTTTAGTATTAATACTTTCATAATAATCCTGTACTTTAATTATTGAGGCGTTTGAGGCATAAACTTTATCAAAATATATATTCTGAATTTTATCTTGAATTGCTGATCCTAAAACCAGAATATTCTTATTATTCATCTTCTCAAATAATTATCTTCAACAATTTTTAAAGCTTTATCTGCTTGATCAAAATTCATTTTAAGACCATTGGTATAACTAATTTTTAATTCTTTACAGATTTTTTTCAATAGGGTCACTTTTGGATTATAAACGATGTCAAAAATTTTGGAATTTCTAGGTAAAATTTTCAATTCATTTTTAGTTATTGGGGTCTTTTTTAAAAAACTTTTTTTCAAATTACTACCTAGAGGTGAACAATTAATAAATAAGTTAGTGCTTGATAAAAATTTTTTATCTATTTTATTTGTAAATTTAACTCTTGAAGAATTAAAACCTGTAATATTTTTTTTTTTTGTTATTACATTGAATCTACTTTTTGGATACATTTTATAAATTGTTCTAAAAATAGCCTCTCCAGATCCTCCAAAGCCATAAATTATTATATTGTTTTTTTCAAATTTATTTATCGAATTCAACGCGCCATAAACATCGGTGTTATAACCATAAATTTTTTTACCTTTTTTTATAATAAAATTAATTGAATTTGAATATTGTGAAACTTTATCTTGTATAATTAAATATTTTTTTATTTTCTTTTTGAAAGGCATTGTGACCGCAGATGCAACAAAGTTTTTATCAGCTAAAATTTTTTTTATGGTTAAATTAAATTTTTTTGGTTTAATTTCTAATTGAGACATTTTAAACGGTATCTTTTTTTTTTTAAAAAAAGATCTCCATAGCTTTACTGATCTAGGTTTTTTTAGAGGATAACCAATAATATAACATTGCATCATATTATTTTTCGGCCAAATACCTTACTTAATTTCCTACATTGTTGAATTAATTTTTTAAACTCTATAAAATTTAATGGTTGTAAAGGATCAACGTGAGATTTTTTTGGTGTTGGATGCATTTCTATTATTAAACCGTCACATCCAGCTGAGATTGAGGCATACGTCAAAGGTGGAACCCATGGTGCCCAAAATGATGCATGACTTGGGTCTGAAATAATTGGAAAATTTGATATTTCTTTTAACGCTGGGATTGCCTGAACATCTAGGGCAAATCTAGATGTAGATCTATGTGTATGAGGTATTGATACTCCCCTTTCACATAAAATTAGATTAAAATTTCCCTCGACCAAAATATGTTCTGCTGCACCCAATAAATCTCTTAAACTTGATCCAAAATGTCTTTTTAATATAATTGGTTTTCTAGTTCTTGATATCTCTCTTAAAAGTTCTAGATTTTGCATATTTCTAGAACCTACTTGCAGAATATCTGCAGTTTTTAAAACTCTATCTAAATATTTAATTTCAGTAAGCTCTGTTACAACTTTTAATTTAAATTCTTTTTTTATAGTATCCATAATGTCCATCCCTTTAGACTGGGTCTCACTGTAATGTTTAGATCTATAAGGAAAAGTCAAAGGTTTATAAGCGTGTCCTCTAATTATATTAATTTTATTTTTTTTTAATTGACGTGCAACTTTTAACATTAATTGCATACTTTCAACTCCATTTGGTCCTGCAATTACTGGGATTAAATTTGAGCCGAAAATTATGTCTTTAGATATTTTGACCAATTTTTTAGTTTTCGAAGTTGATAATGGAACTTTATTATCCAAATCATCCTTAGTTATATCTTTTGTGGGTTCTTTGTTAAATAATTTTTTTTTTTTTAACTCTATTTTCATAAGTTAAACTCCTAGTTTACTTTGATTATCCCCAACCTTTGAATGAATATTTTTTCCTATTTTATTATATATAGAATGTATTACTTTAAGACTATGAATATTATTTTTAATTTCAAGATTAAATGAAGATTTTAGACATTTAGGATTTAAAAATTCTTTTAAGATCTTTTGGTGCCCATTACCCATTGCTTCATTACCAAAAAATTCAGAATTTTTTCTGATAAATGAAATTTTATTTTTTTTTAAATAGAATAGAGTATTAAGGCTTATTCCTTTAATTAATAGACGACCTTTCTCACCAATTATATCTATTGAAGATCTATAATTTGAGTCTGCTCTGGTAGTTGCTTTAAAACTTGTTAAAATATTAGAACTATGCTCTAAATTTAAAGAAATTATATCCTCAGCTTCAAGTTTGGCTTTATTGAATTTAATCATTCCATTAAATTTTTTTATATTTCCAAATAAATAAATAACAGCATCTAACAAATGAATCGCTTGATTAGTTAAGACGCCACCATCACTTTTATATTTTCCTCTCCAAGAGACACTATAATATTTTTTTGATCTACTCCATATCATGCTACAGTCTGTTAAAAATGCGTTTCCAATTTTCTTTTGCTTTAATAATTTTTTTGCTTTTTGAATAGCTGAGTTACATCTGTTTTGAAAAGCAACCCAGCATTTTAGATTTTTATTTTTTTTATTTATTAATATAAGTTTTTTTGCATCATTAATTTTTAAAACAAAAGGTTTTTCAATTAAAATATTGATTTTGTTTTCTGAAAGTTTTTTTGAAAATTTATAGTGAAGGTTAGATGGAGTACAAATGATTGCATGCTTGATATTATTTTTTTTAAAATTTAAAACATCAAAATTAATTTGTGAATAATTTAAATTTTTAGGAAGTTTATAATCATTATATATAAAAATATTTTTGACTAATTTATTTTTTTTTAGATACTTAAAATAATATTTACCTACTACTCCAAATCCAACAATAAGAACATTCATCAATAAAAATACTTAACACTTTTCAATAATATTTCCATTTGTTTATTTTTAATTTTATTATTTTCTAAGTTATCTAAATTAATTTGAATTTTTTTTGCTTTTGAATAAAATGTATTAAATTTATCAGTTATAGTTGAATTAGTTCCGCTTCCATCAAATCCTATATTTTTTACTAATGATACGTTTGGAAATATTATCTTTTTATTCATTAATATGTTGTATTCTATAAATCTTTTTGACCAAATTTTTTTTTTTTTATTTTTTGAAAGCTCATTTACTTTTTTTAAAATTTTATCTGTTGACATTTTTTGTTTGTTTTGTTTTAAAAAAATTTGATATTTTTTCCAATATTCTGAACTTATAAGCCATCCCCAAGGAATAAAATATTTTAATAAAACAGGAAAAATCGTTTTATTTCTCATGTTATGAATTTCTGGAAACTGATATCCGCAAATTGGTACTGGATCTTTTTTGTAAAATTTACTATTTAAAATTTTTTGTACAAAAGAAAAAAATTCTTTTCTTGGAATACAATCATCTTCTAAAATAATAATATTTTTATATTTTTTTGATAAAAAATTTAATCCATTAACAATTGAAGTTGCTAAACCCTTATTTTTTTTATTTTTAAAAATATATAATTTAATGAATGGGTTATATTTTGTTATAAATTGAATTTCTTTTTGTAAAATTTTGTCCTTATTATTTTTAGGACCATCTATAAAAATATAAGCTTTTTTGATTTTGTAATTTTCTAGACTAATTAATACTCTTCTTAAATGAGACGGACGATTGTAGGCAAATAATGCAATACACAAATCATTTGATTTCTTAATCATGTTATAATATCTTTGTCGAGTTTGTTTCTAACAAGATATCTCATCGCAAAATTTGCTAACTCTAGGTCTTTTTTATCGTGAATATCAATACCAGTAAAACTATCATTATTAATTATTAACTTAACCTTTTTGCCTATTCTTTTACCGTTTCTCCAAAATTTGGACTTTGATGCTGAAGCAAGACCAGTATCCTCTCTGAAAAGTTTTGGCCCTATTTGTCTTGAAGTATAATTATTCATCCATTTAGATACTTTAGATAGTTTATTATTTTGAATGTGCCAAAAATGCTTATAAATTCTGTGAACAGAAAATACGCTATCTAAATTATCATTTTTTTTTAACAAAGTAACAGCCTCTTGTATCCAACTAACTTTTCTAAACAAATTAGTACAAGTTAGAAAAACACATATATCAAATTTAACTTTGTAAAATTTTTCACATTCTAATAGAGCATTTTTTAAAGTTTCTTCAGTTGTTGTAAAATCCTCTGAATATTTTTTTTTTCTCAAAAAAGGAACCTCTGCACCATATTTTTGAGCTTCTTTTTTGATTTTAATTGAGTCTGTAGAAACTATAATTTTATCACATACAGAACTTTTTATAGCAGCTTTAATAGGGTAATAAATTAGCGGTTTATTATTTACTTTTTGTAAATTTTTTAACTTTATACCTTTTGATCCACCTCTTGCAGGTATTATACAGATTACTTTTTTATCTTTCATTTAAATTTAATTCTGGAAATCTTGAAATCTTTAAAATTTTTAAAGCCCCCATTTTCCATCATAACTTTTAATTCATTATTTAATATTTTAAAAACATCTGATACTCCTTTATGCCCACTTAATATTAAACCGTGCATAGCAGGTCTACCTATTCCCACAAAATCAGCGCCCAGACATAATAACTTAAGTATATCACTCCCTTTTCTAACCCCACCATCAATAAAAATTTTTGTTTTTATTTTTGGAATTTTTTTTTTAATTTCTAAAATACTATTAACACCGCTAATACCAGAATTAAACATTCTACCTCCATGATTAGATATCCAAATTCCATCAACACTTAGTTGAAGAGATTTTAAAGCGTCTTCAGATGTTAAAACGCCCTTTATTATTAAGGGAAGTTTTGTTTTTGATTTAATAAATTTTACCAATTGCCAATCAAAACTTAGTGCTAATTTAGGGTTTGGAGGTAATGGGTTTGTTCTGTTTCCATATTTTCTAGCATCATATCGAGACTCTCTATCTAGATATCTATGTGACCTCACATTTGCATCAATGCATAAAACTATTGCTAAACATCTGTTTTTCTCTGCATTTTTGATTTCTTTATGAATCCATTTTCGGTCACCAAATGGAAATATTGTCCAACAAAGACTTGCATTAAAATTTTTTTTTCTTATGTCATTCAGGCTCATTCGTCCTTGTGTACTAAAACAACTAATGGAATTTACTTCATTTATTCCTTTTGCTGTTTCTATTTCACCCTTGGGGTGGAACTGGGTTTGATGACCCATCGGGGACAATACTAGTGGTGATGATATTTTTTTTCCAAAAAATTCTGTCTCAAGATTGATTTTTCCAACTGCTTTTAAATGAAATGGTTTTATTTTTAAATCCTTTAAATCAGAAATATTCTTGCTAGTTGTGTGATTGTCCTCAGCTCCAGATTCAAGCCAATTGAATTTTTTTCTATCAATTTTTTTTTTGGCTAGTTTTTCTGCTTCCCTCAGAGTGACAAAGCTTATAGATTTCATTTTACTAATTTATTGGTATTGTTAAGTAAATAGTAAACAATTTATTAATTTAATTAATGATTTTAATCAATGCTAATGTAATAAAGAATAGCAAAAGTACAATTAAATACTGTTTATAATCTGACAAAATATGTGTGGTATAGCCGGAATCATTCCTTTCAAAAATAAAACTGACCTATCAAAAATTTATTCAATAACTAATAGCATAGATCATAGGGGTCCAGATCAAAAGAAAATATTCAAGTCCAAAAACTCTGTATTTGGGTTTGTAAGATTAAAAATTATAGATCTTTCAGATAATTCAAATCAACCGTTTTCATCCTATGATAACAAAGTTCACATTATTTATAATGGAGAGATTTATAATTTTAGAGATCTTAAGAATGAATTTTTTTTAAATGAGAAATTTAAATCAAAAGGTGATGGAGAAATTATTCTACATCTATATCTTAAATTTGGAATAAATTTCATAGAAAAAATTAAAGGAATGTTTTCAATTGCAATTATTGATGAAAGAAAAAATAAAACCTATCTCATTAGAGATAGGTTTGGTATTAAGCCACTTTATTATTATCTAGATAAAGAAAAGTTAATATTTTGTTCAGAGATTAAAGGTATTCTTTTAGGTCTTGATAAAAAAAGTGAGCCTAATCTTAAAGAGACATTTAAGTTTTTCAAACAGGGATTGATTAACTCAACTAAAGAAACATGGTTTAAAAATATCTATCAAGTCAGACAGTCATGTTTTTTGGAGATAGATGAAAAAAATGTATCAGAAAAGAAATATTATTTTATTGAAGATAAAATTAATGAAGATAAAGATTTGAGCTCAAGTTGTGATTTTAAATATTACATCAATGAATTTAAAGATAGAATTTTAAAATCTTTTGATCAACATAATATTTATGATGTTGACGCTGGCGTTCATCTTTCAGGCGGTATTGACTCATCTATTTTAGCAGCATTATCAAATTATTTTAAAAAAGATTATAAGTCATTTACATTTGATTTTGAAAATTCTAAGTTTAGTGAATTAGAATTTGCACAAAAAATAGCAAAAAGTGCAAATTTAAAAAATTATTCTACTCAATTAAAAGAAAGTGATCTTGAGTCTAGTTTAATGAATGTGCTTCAGAGAGAATTTGAGCCTTTTTCATCATTAAGAATTCTTAGTCAACATAATTTATATGATTTTTTTAAAAATGATGCCAAAGTTATTATTGATGGATCTGGAGGTGATGAAATAGGTGCTGGATATAGTTATTATTTAATACCCTGGTATTTAGACTTGATAAAAAATTATAATAAAGAAAAAATTAAGAAAAGATTTAATAAAAATGTTTTAAAAATTAAAAATGAAACATTAAATATTTCTCAGTTTATTCATGGATCTTTTTTACAGTATAAAAACCCAGGTTCATCTACAATTGATGGAAGTTTTTATAAATCAGATAAGTTATTTTCAAATGAATTTAACACGCTATCTTTCTATCAAAGAATTGAAAAACCATTTAAAAGCCATCTAAGAAATGCACAATTTGCTGACTTATTTTATCTTAAATTACCAAGATCACTTCGATATGCAGACAGGGGGTCTATGCACAACTCAATAGAAACTAGGGTACCTTTTTTAGATCACAAAGTAGTCGAATGGTCTCTTCAAATTCCTTCTAAATATAAGTTACTTCAATCACAACAGAGGATTGCAATAAAATATCCTTTTAAAAACTATGTAGATAAGAATATTTTATATCTTAATAAAAGAACAATTGCAGATCCTCAGAGTCATTGGCTTAAAAATAACTTAAAGGGAATGTTCAATGATATGATTCATTCAAGTAATTTCGACGATTTTTCTATTTTTAACAAAAACGAAATTAAAGAATATTACAAAAATTTTATTAAATACCCTAAACATTTTAATAGTTTTTTACTTTTTCAAATTTTTATATATGAACTATGGTGCAAAAAAATATTACAAAATAATTAAATGATTAAAAAACTTATTAATAAAGTAGTTGGTATCACTGGTTATAATTTCAATAAAAAGTATAATCAAAAAACCTACTTAGATAATTTATTAAAATTATTTATAAAAAAAAACGACCCAGTAATTCTCGACATAGGCGCAAACAAGGGTCAATCAGTTGAAAGATTTCAATCAATTTTTAAGGATCCATATATTTATAGTTTTGAACCAGTAAAATCCTGCTTCAATTTATTAAAAAAAAAAATTGAAAATAAAAAAAGATTCAAGGCATATAATATTGCTATTTGTAAAAATAATAAGAAAAAAAAAATATATATTTATGAAAATGATGCACACTCAAGTTTTCATAAGGTATTAGAAGATACCAAGTGGTTAAAATTAAGAAGTAAAAAAATAAATACATCACCAAAAAAATATTTAAAAAAAGCTGAACTAGTTAGTTCAGAAACAATAGATAATTTTTGTAAAAAAAACAAAATTAAAAATATAGATATTTTAAAAATAGATACCCAGGGAAATGAGGACAATGTTTTAAAGGGTTGCAGAAATTTATTAAAACAAAAAAGAATAAAAGTTATTCAAGTAGAAATAATACTGCAGGATGTTTATAATAAATATTTAAATATATATGATATTGAAAAATATTTAATTCCAAACTCATATAGACTTCTTGCTACAAATAAATTTGGAAATCTAATTGACAACTATTCATTTCAAATGGATATTTTATATACAACTAATCATTTATATAAAAAGATTAAAAAAAACTATTAATGTCTAATAAAAATTTTGTTAATTTTTTAAATATTAATAAAAAATTAGTTTTTGAGGGAAAAAAATTCAAAATAATCATCTTTGATAGACAAAGAATTATACCAAGCATTTTGGGTTCAATTTTTTCAATTGCATTAGCACAAAAGAATAAATCGGATATTTTGGTAGTTACAAATAATCAAAATACAAATTTTGTCAAAATATACAAAAGTTTTGGTATTACAAAATTTCATAGTAAGTTTTTTAACAATATTGAAATTATAGCCAGTTCGATTTTAGAAATTTTTTTTGGAATTATTCAAATAAAAAAAAGGGGGTTTGGGTGGTTTATTAGAAATTTTAAATTAAATAATATTTTATTTGGGGATTTAATATACGACAGTTATATTAGGTTCGATAAATCATATTTAAATCCTAGAATTGACTTTAAGTTTGTTAAAATTTTTTTCATAGCAACAGTTAAAAGTAAAAAAATTTACAAACTATTGACTGAAATAAAACCAAAATTTATAATTTCAAATGGTGGAGGTTATGCAACTTTAGGGGGAATATCTTGCAGAATAGCAAACAAACTGAATATAAAAACAATTACGCCATATTTTGATAAGAAAAAAAATATTTCATTTATAAATTCAAAAGATCCAAAATGCATGGTATTTCCAAATGGAGATATAAAAAGAATATCCAAAAAAAATCTAAATAAAAAACTAAGTAAATTTTCAAAAAAAAAGATTGAGAAATATATAGTTGACAGGACTAATGCTAGAGTAATAACGAATACTACAAATATATTAGATTTACAAAAAATAAATAAAAATAATTATTATTTTTCAAAGAAAGATATAATTAAAAAATTATTCAAAAATAAAAAAATAAGTAAATTAATACTTGTATGTCCACATGCTTTTGCAGATTGTCCGCATATGGTGGGTGATATTTTTTTTCGAGACTATTATAACCAGGTTTACGAAACTCTTAACTATATTAATAATCTTAATAATAAAAATATAGGATGGATAGTTCGACCACATCCAGGAAGTAAGAGATATGGGGAAAGTGGATTAGTAGAAGATGTAATAAATAAATTAAAAAATGATTTTATTAAACTATCTTTAAAAACATTTACTGCAGCAAATTTATCAAAAGTTTGTGATAACGTAATTACATGCACTGGTACAGTGGGTCTCGAATTTGCAACCAATGGAAAATTAAGTGTTAATGCGGGTAAATCCTACTATGCTGGTCTTGGTTTTTCAAAAGATCACAGTAATAAAAAACAATTTTTTAATTCGCTTAAACATATTGCAAAAATTAAAAAATTAAATAACAGACAGATATTCATGGCAAAAAAAGCACTATTTTATTTCGAGTATTTTGATAAAGGAGTCCAGTTGGATAAAAGTATGATTATTGATAATATTGTTATAAATGAAGCAGCTAAATCTACAAATAAGGAAACATTTTTCTGCAAAAAATTAATCAGTAATTTAACAAAGTTTAATTTTGAAAATGATAGTATGTTTAAATCTATCAAAAATTTAATTTAAATTACTATTATTTCCCCATTTGAGATATTTATGATTTCATTACATTTATTTAAAATATTATTATTATGTGTAACCAAAATAATGATTTTGTTTTCTTTAAGTTGATCAAAATAATTTATTATTTTCTCTTCAAGATTAGGGTCCATGGCATTAGTTGCCTCATCAAGTATAATTACTTTAGGATTAGAATATAACGCTCTTGCAATTCCAATTCTTTGCTTCTGCCCTCCTGAAATCTTAACTCCCTTATCACCCACTGATGTTTTTAAACCTTCAGGCAAACCATTTATAAAATTATTTAAGTCTAAATCTTTAACAATTCTTTTAATTAGATCATAATTTATATCTTTTTCCTCAATACCAATGGCAATATTTTCAGCAATGGAGCAATCTAAAAGATAGATATCTTGTGGAACATAACTAAATAAATCATATGTTGAAACAAGTTCACTATTGATCTTTTCACCGTTAATTAAAATTTCACCCTTAGATGGTTTCAAGAGTCCAAGTATCAGATTCAAAAAAGTAGTTTTTCCTGAACCAGAAACTCCTTTGATTGCAAATAAATTTCCAGCTTTAAATTCTTTAGAGATATTTTTCAAAACCATTTTTTCTTTATAGGCAAAACTTATATTGGAAACTTTTATTTCTGTATTTTTATAATTATTTAAATCTTTTAATTCTTCTTTATTTTGATTTACATTTAAAAAAATAGCTGAACAAATATTATTAAAGGCTACTGAATTATATTTTGTGTTATTAAGATTTGTATTGATAGAAACGTATGCAGGCATAGTTCGAATAATTATAAGAACTATCAAAGAAAGAGTTGGAATAGCATCCTGTATGGATTTGCCCTGATAGATAAAAAATAATAAAATAAAAATAACAATTATAACTGATAAAATTTCAAGAAAAAATTTAGGAACTCTACCGATCATACTATGTGTAACTTCTATCTTTTTCTTTTCATTCATTTCTTCGCTTAGGATATTTACAAAAAAATTATTTTTATTAATTAATTTGATTATTTTTATTGATAATATTGATTCTGTCAGATTTTTTAATATTTTTTCAGATTTCTCTCTTACTCTTAAACCCAGATTTTTAATACTTTTACTTATGGAAATATAAAAAATAAAAGAAGAGAAAATCATCATTAAAGATAAGAAAAATGATAATTTTACATTTACAATCATCATTAAGATTATTAACAAGGTCAAAATAATTACTTCTCTTGAGATCATTAAAATATTGTAAATATAATCGGATGCCCTTTTGGTTTCATTTAATATTGTATTAATTGAAATTGATGAATTTTGATCGACATGAAAAATGTACGGTTTCAATAAAAAAATTTTAAAAATTTTTTTTGTAAATTTTATTTGAATGGTCTTTATAAAATTTATCTCAAAATAATGGAATAAAATTTGAATAATATTTTTGAATATGAAAATTAATACTAATGCAATTGAGCTTAAAATGATCAGATCTGTATGATCTATATAAGTTAATTTGGAGCTAAGAAATTTAGAATTAATCTTTGATATTAAAAATTCAGGTTCAGATATTATCAACAAATATCCTACTAATGAACCAATACTTATTGTTTCTAAAATTCCAACCAAAAAAGTACCTAAAAGAACTAGCGTAAATCTTCTTTTTTCTTTTTGATCAAGAATTGCTCTTAAATATTTAAGAATGTTATTCATATTTTTTTTATGGATGTGTATTTATAAATTGTGTTAAAAATACAACAAAAGATTATGTAAATACTTCTTTTGATAAACAAATAAAATACTGAAGATCTGATAAACATACTTTTATGACAAAATTTATAATTCCAAAAAAACCAAAAAAAAATCAAATACTTCAATTTTTCAAAAAAAATAATTTGAATGAATTAATCAATTTAAGTAATTCTCCAAAAAAGAGCGTAAATGAAATGATTGTTAATACTCCTTATACTCCAGATTTAAACGATTTATATAACTTATATCATTTAATAATATTAAACAAAAGAATTACAATTTTAGAATTTGGTTCTGGATGGAGTTCTATTATATTTAGTTTAGCCCTAAATCACCTTAAAAAAAAATATTTAAATTCAGTCAAAAAACTAAGAAGGAATAATCCTTTTGAAATTTTCATACTTGAAAATGAAAAAAAATTTTTAAGTATTTCAAAAAAAAGAGGGGTCCATTATCAAAAGAAACTAAAATTAAGCACCAAGGTAAATTATATATTCTCTGATGTTTATATGACAAAATTTAATGGAAGGATTTGTACAGAATATAGAAAACTCCCACAATGTAATCCTGATTTTATTTATCTTGATGGTCCAGACCAATTTAATGTTAAAGGAAATATTAATGGTGTTAATACTGGACATAAAGATTTCATGCCCATGATATGTGATATATTAAAAATAGAACATTATTTAACGCCAGGTACAATAATAGTATCTGACGGAAGGGCGGCAAATATAAAATTTTTACGTGATAATTTTAATAGAAAATGGATATATAAAAATAATAAAACAAGTGATCAGCACATATTATACTTGGATGATCCTTGTCTTGGAAAGTATAATAAACTTCAATTAGAATTTTATAAATAAAGTTAAAAATGAACTTTTTTTTTGGATTAAATCATGATGATATAAAGTCAAAAATATCTATACCTAAGTTTAAAAGCTCTGGAGAATATAATTCAAAAATAAAACTTTTTTCAGCTGAAATCCAAAACGATAATTGGATGATTAAATCAGAAATATCAGAAGAAACTTCAAATTTTTTCAATATTAATGAAAATGAAATAAATAATAGAAAAATTTTTTTTATTGCAAAAGAAAATGAAGTTGAATCTTACTATAATAATAATAGGAATATTTTAGAGAATATAAATAATTTTACAGATACAGCGCCCTCATACAGATGTAACTTAAAAGTTTTTAAAAAGGGTTATGGTTATTCTTCCTATCAATCAGACTATCCCTATAAAATGACAAATAAGAATGGAAGTGTACTTTCCTCTATTTTTTTATTAACAAATAAAATAGCAGACAAAAATTATATCTTATTTAGGAACATTTTTTTTAAACCTGTGGAAGAATACTTTGATTTTTATATTGTAGATATAAATGAAAAAAAAATAATATTTAATCAAAAAATAAAATCTAACTACTCAAATCTTATTGAAATTAATAAAGAATTTATCAATGAGAATTATTATTTTTTTACTAAAAAATATATTGGAATACCTGTTTATCTCTCTATTTTAGAAGGTCATTTGTCTTTTGAACATACTCATCCACCGCACACATATATTTTATCTAATAATAAATATGAATTAGTTAGAAACTTAAAAAAACAAATTAATGAAATCATCCATCAATAAAATAATTTCTTCAGAATTAGTTACAACAATTAGAAACAGTTTAAATATAAAGTCTATTAAAATTAATAAATATTATTCAAATCAAAGTTTGTCGATAACAGATGCATTTTTATTTAGAACAGATGCTAATTTTAAAACAATATTTAGATTTAGTGATATTCCAAAAATTTATCATCATATAAATGACTCAACAGTTGAGATAATTTTCTATAATTACAAAAATGAGCTTATAAAAAAAATTGATATTGATAATATCAAAAAAGTTAATGAATTAATAATTGATAAAAAATTCCTAGATAATGTCGAAACTTATGGTCATTTTTATTTTTTCCATAAAATTAAAAATATTAAATCTAAAAAGATTTTATTAAGTAATAGATGTTATTTAGGTTTTTCAAAAAATGGAAAAAACCAATCTTTTGTACATGGTAATAGTTTTGTTAAAGGAAAAAACTTTGAAAATGGAGATATTGTCTCTAATTTTGTAAAAAAATCGTTTTTTCAAAACCATAAATATTATATTCAAGAAAATTTTTCTGATATTGATAAGGTAGAGTTATTTATAAATAATCCAACCAACAAAAAAATAAAATTTATTATTAATAACATTAACCACATACTAATGCCTGATAATGACACAAAGATTGAATTATCTAATATAGAAAAAATAGAAATTTATTCTAATTGTACACTGTTAAGACCAATAATTTTTACTTTTAAAGATGAATATTACGATGTTCATCATGCTTAATTCTAAATCTAAGTAGATTTTTTTTAATTTTAACAATTTAAATAAAAAAAACCTTGTTATAGTAATTTAATCTCTCATTTTTGTAGACATTATCCAATATTTCCCAGTAAGTTTTTTTTGGAAGCTTTTTCATTCTATCAAGCATTTTAATTTTTCCATCCCAAATTTTATCTCCCCTAAATTTTTTAATTTTTATATAATCCTCATATTGACAGGATATTGAGTGTGCATCTGCAAATTGGTTATTTTTTACATTTTGATTTTCATGTATTCCCTCAAGTTTGAAACCAATAAGTTCAAGTCTGTTTTGCCAACCTTTTAAATCAGTGTGTTGACCTGCACTGATTCTTCTTAATCCTAAACCTTCAAACCCATGTTCAATTAATAACGCAACACTTTCTAAAGCTGATACTCTTTTATGTTGTGGTTCAATAGTATTGTCTTTGACTATTGCCCACTCAGCAGATTTTTTGTTTAAATTTATATGGGAAAAAGAGACTACGCCGCATGGAACTTGATTTTTGGTTTGTATGATAAATACTAATCTATCCTTTCCTAAACTCTTAAAGTATTTAGCTTGAAGTTCTGGAGTATTTTTGGATATTCCTTGATCTAAATACTTAGTTAAATCAGGTCTATTGAACCAACTATACCAATCTGAATTCAATGCAAATTGTTCTGTTGGAACAGCTAAGTCAACAGTTTCTCCCTTTTTAAAAATATTTAACATTTTATTTTGTTTCCTACTAATTAACTTTTCATAATATGGTTACATATTACATCACTTAATACTTTTGATCCTTCATAAGTCAGATGAACATTGTCATAAAATATATTTTTTCCTTTGTGGTTATTCACTATTATTTTGTCAAAATCAATATAATCAATTTTCATTTCATAACAAATTTTATGAGCAGAGTTTTTAAATAATTCATGGTTCCTTTTAAAAACTTCTTGATCTAATTTTAAATCTGAATTTTTATATAAACCTAATTCTTGGTGATGATTATAATATTGATTTTCATATTCTGATAATTCTTTATCTGTTGTTAATAATGAAGATTGGTGGATATATACTATATGAGTTTTTTTTTTCTTACATAAATAAAAAATTAACTCTAAATAATCTAAATAAACTTTTTTTATAAAGTCATAATTAGTTTTATTTTCTTTACTTTTTAAAAAATCTCTTCTTTTTTTTTGTGCATTTTTCATATTAATTGAAAAATTTTTTTTTCTTAAATTTTTAATTTTTTTAAATTTATTGATGAATGAATCAATAAAAAGATCTAATCCATATAATAAACTTGATTTATTTTGATCATATTCAAACCCCATCTTTAAAAGAGCATCTATATCATCGTAATATTCAAATTTATGACCATGATAGGCTGCGTTTAAATCATTATAGCCTGTATAAAGGACTAAAAACTCTGGATTATTTTCAGTAAGAACTTGTTTTATTAATGCAAATTCTGAATTTATTTTAGAGGCAATTAATCCATAATTTAAACAATCAAAACTATTGTTTAATTTTTTCTCGACTACATTTGAAACTGTTTGATCATCTGCAAGATTAGGTATTCCTACTAGTGCTGACGAACCAAAAAAAAATATTTTTTTTTTATCTTTTTCTAAAATATTTTTAAAATTTTCTTTAGATCTGAAACCTTCATGATTAATATTAAAAAATTTTGATCTATACTTTTTTAATGTGTATCCAACTACTGGACGATATTGGAATCTTGATTCATCGTACCAAAACTTAAAGAAGTCCTCAGAAACTTCTTTGTTTTTTTTTTGGTAAATATTTAATATTTTAGACAAATTTTTTACCAAAGAGGGTATATTTTATCCTTACTATTTTCTTTTTTTCTTCTTTTGATAATCCTTAATCCAAAGAACAAGCCAATTAAAACTAGTGTTATTAATATGATTGTTAACTTGCTAGACATTTTAATTGAGATACCATTATAGGTATTATTGATTGAATTTCAGTATAATAATTATATTCATCTTCTCTTTTTTTTGCCATAGAAACATAATATACAAGTTCAAAAAATAATATAATATTATGAAATCCTCACTTAAAAATTCCTCAATATTGATAACCGGAGGGACTGGGTCTTTTGGAAAAAGTTTTATTAAAAAAATATTAAGTCAAAATCTAAACCTGAGAAGATTGGTGATATTCAGCAGAGATGAATTAAAACAATCTGAGATGCAAAGAATTTACCCTGAAAAAAAATATCCCTATATAAGATTTTTTATAGGGGATATAAGAGATCTTGATAGATTGAAACGTGCTTTTCATAATATTGATTACGTGATTCACGCTGCAGCACTTAAGCAAGTTCCTACAGCAGAATATAATCCTACTGAATTTATTAAAACTAATATTATTGGCTCTCAGAATATAATAGAGGCTGCGATCGATAAAAATGTTAAAAAAGTAATTGCACTTTCTACTGACAAAGCGGCATCTCCAATTAATCTTTATGGAGCTACAAAATTATGTGCGGATAAACTTTTTGTTGCAGCAAATAATTATGTTGGTTTAAATAAATTAGCATTCTCAGTTGTAAGATATGGTAACGTATTTGGATCAAGAGGATCAATAGTTCCAAATTTTTTACAAAATGCAAAAAATGGAACACTAGATATCACTGATAAAAGAATGACTAGATTTAACATAACTCTTAACGATGCGGTAAATATGGTTCTTTTTACTTTAAACAATTCTTTTGGAGGAGAGATATATGTACCTAAAATTCCTTCCTATAAAATTTTGGATTTAGCAAATTCAATTGGGCCAAATTGTAAATTTAATTTCATTGGTATAAGACCTGGTGAAAAAATTCATGAAGAAATGATTTCAACAAGCGACAGTTATAACACAATAGATATAGGTAAATATTTTATAATTTTACCCACAATGAATAAAAAAATTATTAATAAGTACAAAAAATTCTTTAAAGTTAAAGTGCTTGACAAATACTCAAGTTATAACTCTGGTAAAAATAATTTTTTAACCATAAATGAAATAAGAAAACTTATAAAAAAAGATATAGACCCAAACTTTAAACCATTTTAATTTTAAAAATGGGAATTAGAAAAAAATTTAATTTAGGAAAAATCATTATTGGAACTGCAAATTTTGGTAACAAATATGGTTTTAAAAAAAAAAAATTAAACAAGAAAGAAATATCTAAAATATTAAACTATTCAAATAAATTTGGTATTAAAACTATTGATACAGCAATAAATTATGGAAATAGTGAAAAAGAAATAGGTAAATGTAAAAATAATAATCTAAAAATAATTTCAAAAATTCCAGAAATTCCAGAAAATTTATCTAGAATTGATACTTATGTTAATAAGTTGATTAATAGATCAATAAAAAACCTAAAAGTAAAAAAATTATATGGTGTTCTTATTCATAATGCAGAAGATTTACTGAGTGAAAAAGGATCAGAAATATACGATTCGCTTTTAAAAATAAAAAAAAAAAAATTAATTAAAAAAATTGGCGTTTCTATATATAATTTTAATCTAATTAATATTTTAATTAAAAAATATAAATTTGATATTATTCAGGTACCCTTTAATTTAATTGACAGACGCTTAATGAATAAAAGTACTTTAAGAAAGTTAAAAAATAAAAAAATTGAAATACATGCTAGGTCTATTTTTTTAAAAGGGTTACTTTTGTATGAAAAACCCCCAAAAAAGTTTAAAAAATGGAATTTTTTATGGAAAAAAATTAACAAATTCAAAACTGAAAATAAGACTAATAATTTAGAAATTTGTTTAAATTTTATTCAAAAGTTTGATTTTGCTGATAAGTTTATAATTGGGATTGATAATATTGAGCACTTAAAAGAAATAATAAAAATACTAAAAATAAATCAAAATTTAAGAATACCTTTAGTTAAATGTGGCGACAAAAAATTAATTAATCCAACTTTATGGTAAATAAAAAAAACATCGCTGTTATTCAAGCAAGACTGGGATCCTCACGACTTAATAACAAAATATTCTTAAAATTTGGTAGCGAAACGTCTCTTTCTTTTTTAGTAAAAAGAATTTTAAAATCAAAATTAATTGATGAAGTAGTTATTGCAATTCCAAAAACTAAAAAAAATTTAAAGTTAAAAAATTATATTAAAAATAAAGGATACAATTTTTTTGAAGGAAACGAAAATAATGTTCTAAGTCGTTATTATAAGGCAGCTAAAAAATTTAAGGCCAAAAATATTATTAGAGTTACTGCTGATTGCCCTTTTCATGATCCAGCATTAATTGATAATGCTATAAAAATTTTTGAAAGAAAAAAAATAGATTATTTATCTAATTTTAATCCACCTAGTTTTCCAGATGGTTTTGATTTATCTATCATGAAATTCGAAACATTAAAGAAAACTTTCCAAAACGCTAAAAATTCTTACGATAAAGAACATGTAGTTCCATATATGTTAAGGTCAAAAGAATTTAAAAAAATAAATATCAAAAGTAAAATAAATTTATCGCAGTTGAGATTAACTTTAGATGAATTTAAAGATTATGAATTATTGAAAAAATTGTCAGAAAAATTAAAAAAAAACTTCACCTACCAAGATATTATTAAACTATACAAAAAGAATAAAAAAATTTTTAGTTATAACAAAGATATCGTTAGAGATATTGGTTCAAAAATTTCTATAGGTCAAAAACTATGGATTAAAGCTAAAAATATTATTCCTAGTGGAAACATGTTATTTTCAAAAAACGCTGAAAGATTTTTGCCAGATTTATGGCCAAGTTATTTTTCTAAAGCAAAAGGGATTAATATTTGGGACATGTCAGGAAAAAAATATATTGATATGTCACTAATGGGCGTCGGTACAAATATTTTAGGTTATGCTAATTCAAAAATTAATAAAGCTGTTATAAAAGCAGTTTCAAATGGAAATATTTCTACTTTAAATTGCCCAGAAGAAGTTTCACTTGCTGAAAAACTTATTTTAATACACCCTTGGGCTCAAATGGCAAAATTTACCAGAACTGGTGGTGAAGCTAACGCAGTGGCAGTTAGGATTGCAAGATCATATTCAAAAAAAGATGGAATAGCAATTTGTGGCTATCACGGATGGCATGATTGGTATTTAGCGGCAAATATTTCTGATAATAAAAAATTAAATGAACACTTAATGAATAATTTAAAAATCCAAGGAGTTCCTAAATCTTTAAAAAAGACAGTTTATCCTTTTAAATTTAACAATTTTGAACAGTTAAAAAAAATTATTAAAAATAATAAAAATATTGGAACCATTAAAATGGAGGTTTATAGGAATATTAAACCAAAAAATAATTTTTTAAGACAAGTAAGAGAATTATGTTACAAAAATAATTTAATTTTAATATTTGATGAATGCACTTCAGGTTTCAGAGAAAATTATGGGGGAATCCATAAATTATTTAAGGTAAATCCTGATATAGCTATTTTTGGAAAAGCGTTAGGAAACGGCTATCCCATTAATGCTATTATTGGAAAAAAGGAGGTGATGAAATCAGCGAATTTAAGTTTCATTAGCAGTACTTTTTGGACTGAAAGATTGGGCCCAGTAGCTGCCCTTGAAACTCTAAGGATTATGGAAAAAAATAAAGTATGGGAACAAATAACAAAAAATGGGATTTTTTTAAAAGAAAAATGGAAAGAATTAATTGAAAAATATAAATTAAATGCCGAGGTATCTGGTTTAAATTCTATGCCTAAACTAACTTTTAAATCTGAACATAAACTAATTTTAAAAACATTTTTAACACAAGAAATGTTAAAAAAAGGATATCTAATAGATGAGGCGGTATATCTTTCAGTAGGACATAACAAAATTGTTCTTAAAAAATATCTTTTAGAATTTGAGCAAGTTATAAAAAAAATAAAAACTATAAATGATATTTCAAAAATAAAATCTCTATGTGACGGTAGAATTGCAATTGATAATTTTACGAGATTAAATTAATGAAAATTTTAATTTTCGGTGCAAGTGGATTTTTAGGATCATATCTTAAAAAATTTTTAAAAAAAAAAAAAATAAATTTTTTAACATCAGGAAGAAGCAAAAATAACAATATAGTTTTAAAAAATTATAAAAAAAAAAATTTAGATAAATTAATTCAAAATTATAAGCCTAATTTTATAATTAATCTTGTAGCAATAACAAATGTTGATTTATGTGAAAAAAACAAACCGTTATCGATAAGAGTAAATACAATTATCTCAAAAGATTTAAGTAAAATTATTATTGCAAATAATCTAAAATGCACGTTAATTTATGTTTCTACAGATCAAGTATATGATGGAAAAGGAAAAAAAATTGAAAGATCAACTAAAATTATTAATAATTATTCAAGATCAAAATATAATGCAGAAAAATATGTTCTTAAAGCTAAAGGGTGTGTTTTAAGAACAAATTTTTTTGGCACTTCAAAAAACGGTACCACTCTAACAGATTGGATAATTGGCTCAATTATTAAAAAGAAAGAAATAAATGTTTTTAATAATGTTTATTTTTCACCATTATATGTAAATACAGTCTGTAAATTTATTTATTTAATCTGTAAGAAAAATGTAAAAGGTTTATTTAATTTAGGATCTAGTAATTGTATTAGTAAAGCTGAATTTGCAAATTATATAGCTAAAAAACTTAAACTTGATAATAAATACTTAATTAACTCCAAATATAACAGGGACATATTAATTGCTAAAAGACCAAACAATATGTGCATGAATTCTAATAAATTTTATAAAAAATTTAATATTAAAAGTAAAAATAGCTACAAAGAGGTAAATTTAATGTTAAGAGATTTTATAAAAAAATGAAAAAAGAGATTGTAATAGGAATTAATTGGGAACAAAATTCAACTGCTGCCTTGATGATAAACGGTAGAATTATTTCTTGTGTAAGTGAAGAAAGATTTAGTAGAGTAAAAAACGATGAAAGATACCCTAAAAAAGCAATTGAGTGGATTTTAAAAAAAAATAAGATTAATAAAAAAGAAATACACAAAGTTTGTTTAATATCAAAAGCATGGTCGCCAAGTTACTCTTTAATGCGTCATTACACTAATTTTTCAATTAATGATTATATAGATGAACAAAAAAAAATATGGTTTGAAAGAATTTATAAGAAAAAAAAAATTTCACAGATAAAAACATTCAAGAATAAAATTGATTTTTTTCAATACCCGGGGGTAAAATATTGGAAAAAAATATATAAGAAACTTATTAATAAAACAGATCATACATCAAACAAAGAAATTATAAAATTTGGTCAAAGAATAAGATCTGAAATAATCAGGAAACACCTGGGTATAAATTCTAGCGATATTGAATTTATTGATCACTCAACTGGTCACGCTGCTTTTGCATATTTTTCCAAAAGAACAAGGAGTAAGTCAATTGTGATTACATTAGACGCATTTGGTGATTTTATTAACTATAGTGCATCAATTTTTTATAAGAAGAAGAATATTATTTTAAACAAAAGTATAGTTAAAGGTGATAATTTTATTATTGGACGTCTCTATAGATATATTACATTAATACTTGGACTAAAACCAAATGAACATGAGTACAAGGTTATGGGGTTAGCTCCATATTGTAAGAGAGAGTACTATAAAAAAGCTGAAACTATCTTTAAAAATTTTCAAGATACAAAAAATTTGAAATTTTTTTATAAAAATAAACCAAAAGATTTATATTTTGATGTAAAAAATAGATTAGACGGTTTTCGTTTTGATTCAATAGCAGGAGGATTACAAGCTTATACTGAATATTTAGTATGCAAATGGATTAAAAGTATTATTAAAAAATATAAAATATACAATATCTGCTATGCAGGTGGAGTAGCTATGAATGTAAAGGCAAATCTTTCTATTTCAAATTTAAATAAAAAAATAAATTTGTTTGTACCCCCTTCGCCTGATGACTCCTCGCAGGCAATGGGAGCATGTTATGCATATTATTTATTAAATAAAAAACATTTAAGTCGGCTTCAACCTCTTAAAAATGCATATTTGGGACCTGATCAAAATTTAGAAATAAAGAATTTTAAAAAAATTAATCTCTTGAAAAGAAAAAATAGATATAAATTAATTTATAAAAATATAAACAAAGAAGCAGCAAAACAATTATCTAATAATAAAATTCTTGGTAGATTTTGTGGAAGTGCAGAGTTTGGTGCTCGTTCACTCGGTAATAGGTCAATTTTAGCTTCACCTTTAAAGAACTCTATTAAAATTAAAATTAATGAAAACGTAAAAAATAGGGATTTTTGGATGCCGTTTGCAGCTTCTGTTCCAGAAAGATATGCAAAGAAATATTTTTATATTAATTCTGAAATTGAAAATTACAATTATATGACTAATTGTCTGGATACTACAAAGGTAGGAAAAGAAAAACTTAAGGCTGCATTGCACCCCTATGATTTAACTTGCAGGCCTCATATAATTTCAAAATATCAAAACAAAGAATATGAAGAACTAATCAATAAATTTGGGGAAATCTCAGGTACATATGCCCTATTGAACACTTCTTTTAATCTTCATGGATATCCAATTGTAAACTCTCCAGAACAAGCATTACATATACTCGAAAAATCTAACTTAGATGGGTTGATATTTGAAGAAATTTTAATTTTAAAAAAAGGTAAATAATTTTTATGAAAATTAAAATTAATAAAAAAATAATAAGCAACGAAAGTCCTACTTATTTTATTGCAGATATAGCTGCAAATCATGATGGAAATTTAGAAAGAGCAAAAAAATTAATCAGACTTTGTGCAAAATCAGGAGCAAATGCTGCTAAGTTTCAACATTTTAAAGCTGAAACAATTGTATTAGATGAAGGTTTTAAAAAAATTGGAAAAATCTCCCATCAAAAAAAATGGAGAAAAAGTGTTTTTCAAGTATATAAAGAAGCTAGCATAAACCCTAAATGGACGAAAATACTACATAATGAATGTAAAAAATATAACATAGATTTTTTAACTGCCCCCTATGACCTTAAATATGTTGATGAAGTAAACAAATATATTCCTGCTTACAAAATTGGATCTGGAGATATTACATGGAAAGAAATAATTGTTAAGATTGCAAAAAAAAATAAACCTGTTCTTTTAGCATGCGGAGCTTCTACACTTAAGGAGACAATTGATGCAGTAAAAACAATCTTAAAAATTAATAAAAAATTAATTTTAATGCAATGTAACACAAATTATACAAATGATTTAAATAATTTAAAATTTGTAAATTTAAAAGCCCTAAACCAATTTAAAAAAATTTTTAAAAATACTGTTATACTAGGATTGAGTGATCATACACCTGGCCATGCTTCAGTATTAGGAGCAATTTCAATGGGTGCAAGAGTAGTAGAAAAACATTTCACAGATGACAATAATAGAAATGGACCCGATCATAAATTTTCAATGAACCCTCAAACATGGTCTGAAATGATTAAAGTTTCAAGACAATTAGAGCAATCTCTAGGTGATGGATTTAAAAAACTAGAAAAAAATGAAGAAGATTCTGTAATTGTTCAAAGAAGAGGTGTTTGGGCCAATAAAAAACTATTTAAAAACCAGACATTAAAAGAAAGTGATATTAAGTTGCTCAGACCATGCCCAAAAAATTCAATTTCACCCTTTGATTTAGAGAAATATTTAGGAAAAAAACTAAAAAAAGATGTTACTAAAGATTCAGTAATTACAAAAAAATGTTTCGTTTTGTAATATTAATACCTTCATTTAATGAAGAAAAAACTTTAAAAAAAATAATCAACAACATTAATAAAAATGACATTTATGTTATTAATGATGCATCAACAGACAATACAAAACTTTTAAAATTTAAAAAAAATGTTAAGATAATAAACAATAAAAAAAATATTGGTTATGAAAATAGCTTATTTAAAGGAATAAAAATTTTAAAGAATAAAGAATATGACTATATCATCACAATGGATGCTGATGGGGAACATTCAACTTCGAGTTTAAAAAAAATAATAGATTATTGTAATAAATATTCACCAGATTTAGTTGTTGGCAATCGCTCAAGAAAGAATAGAGTTTCAGAAAGTCTTTTATCTTATCTATTCAAAATTAGATTTAATATTTTTGATCCTTTAAGTGGTTTTAAAGCCTATAAAATAAAGTCTATTAGAGAACATATTAAAAACTATGAAATAAAACAAAGTTTCCTTGTAGATTTATTATATTTATTTATAAAAAAAGGATCACAAATTTCTAATATAGTTATAGCATCTAATGCTAAACCAATTAGAAAATCTAGAGTAGGAAATTCTATATCAGCGAATTTTAAAATAATTAGTTGTTTAATTTACTTAATATAATAATTTACACGCAATAAATGAAAAAATTAAAAATAATATTATCAGATCCTAGGCACAGTACTGTAGGTCTTCATTCAAATTATGTACCAATTGGTATTGGATATATTGCATCATATCTATATTATAAATTTCCTAACGATCAGTTAGAGATAAAACTCACTACTGAAATTAACGAAACTTTAGAACTAATTGAAAATTGGCAACCAGACATCATAGGTTGTTCAAATTATGTATGGAATGCAAAAGCCTCTAATTTTATTTGTGAGTTTGCAAAAAAAATAAATAAAAATATTTTGTGTATTTTGGGTGGTCCTGAATTCCCTGCTGGTACTGGGCAAAGAAAAATTGAGAATAACCATTTAGACAATACATATGATAAATGTTTAAAGTATTTAAAATTTAGACCCTGCGTAGATTATTTTGTTTATACTGATGGAGAGGTTGCTTTTATCGAAATTTTAAACACATATTTAAAAAATCAAAGGTCAATCAAAGTAATGAAGCAACTTGATAAACCTATTGATGGATGTGCTAGTTTAAGTAAAGATAAATCTAAATTACTTATAGGTGGTTATGTTGATAGAATTGGAATGTTTGGGTCAATTAAAGAAAACGGAAGAGATATAATACCCTCACCATACACAACAGGTCTGCTAGATAAATTTTTAAATGGAAAGTTTATTCCAGCATTTGAAACTTCACGTGGATGTCCTTTTTTATGTGCTTTTTGTGATCAAGGACTTGATATGAGTAAAATTACTACCTTTAGTACAAAAAGAATGTCGGAAGAAATTGCTTATGTTGGCAAAAAAATATCAAACGTAAATGATGGAACAAAAAAAATTTCTATTTTTGACTCTAATTGGGGAATGTATCAAAAAGATGTTGATCTTGCATATAAAATTTTAGACACAATGAATAAATATGATTGGCCTGAATATATTGAATGCCTTACTCCAAAAAGTAACCGAGAAAATTTACTTAAAATTAACGATATATTAAAAAATAGAGTAGCTCTTCAACTTTCAATGCAATCATTGAATGATAACGTCTTAAATTTAGTAAAAAGAAAGAACTGGACTATAAGTCAATATTTAGATTTTTTAGAAGAAATTAAAAAAAGAGGAAAATCATCTACATCCGAAATGATTATTCCTTTGCCAGGGGAAACTGAGACTAGTTACCATGATGGAACTAAATTTTTAATGGACAATGGAATTCAGCCAATTACTTATACTCTAATGATGCTTTGTGGTGCTGAATATGGGAGAGATAGTGCAATAAAGAAACATGAATTAAAACCAATGTATAGGGTGTTACCAAAGCAGTTTGGAGAATATAGAGGAACTAGACTAATTGAAACAGAAAAAGTTTGCGTTGGAACAAAAGACATGAGTTTTGAAAACTATATGAATTGTAGAAACTATAGTTATATATTAAAAATACTCTCAAGTTCAGTTTTACATCCTGTCTATTTGTTAACTCAAAAACTTTCGATAAGCTGGTATGAATTTTCAAAGGAATTTTCAGATTTTGTTAAATCTAAAGAATGTGAGGGTAAATTTAAGGATGTTTATAATGGATTTTGTAAAGAGTCTTTAGGTGAGTTATTTTCAAGCAGAGAAGAGACTGTTGATTTTTATTCTAAAACAGAGAATTATGAAGCCCTTATTAAGGGCGAAATTGGAGAAAATCTTTTAGTTAAATATATTGTTAAAGGATTAATCGAATTTAATGATTTAATTGAAAAAATATTTTTTGTCTTTAAAGATAGATTTAAAGAAACATTAAATACTGAAGCATATCTAATTTTAAACTCTGCAGAAAAATGGATAAAAAATATTTATATGATTAGTGATATTTTGATTTTTAATAAAAATTTTAAAATTGAAAATACAAAAGTTGATTTAGATTACGATATACCTGAGTGGCTTAAAAATAATAATATTAATGACTCTATTAAAAAAAAGAGAGCTACTTATTTTGTGAAATCTGATAAAAATAAATTAATTCACATTACTAACGAAATGAAAACGATTTCGGATGATGTCGAGAGATCCTTAGGAAGATTTATAGAAAGAACTGGAAGAAGAGATTTTAGTTATTTTCAGAAAAATTATAGTTAATTATAATACTTTTGCTAAAATTTAAATTTATTGACAATAAAATTGTTTCAAATTATTAATAACACCAACTGAAATGCATGGTGGGAAATCAGTGTGAAATTCACTGGCTGTACCTGCAACCGTAAAGTCGGAGCGCCACCCAGTAAGTCCGCTGTTGAGCGATGACCAGGAAAAGTCTAGTTCTGCAATATTAATTGACATCGGCATTAAAATAAAAAGCTTATAAAAAAATATAAGCAGAAAGATTAGACGATGTTAAAGAAAATTATTTTAATATTTATTTTTATAAATTTTAATTATTCTTTTGGATCAGACATCCCAATAATTGTAATTTCAGCGAGTAAAACACCTCAGTCTTATAGTTCAGTAGGCAGTCAAGTTACTATAATTGATAAGAATACTATAGAGAATTCTTCAGATTCATTTTTAACTGATCTTTTAAATAATCAAGTTCAAGGATTGAATATCTTTTCATTAGGTGGAAGAGGGACAAACACTGGAATTCAAATGAGAGGTCTACCAAAGAGATATTCTACAATCTATATAGACGGAGTAAAAATGTATGATCCATCTACCCCAGACAACGCATTTTATGCAGAAGGTTTATTTAAAAATTCTATCGACAGAATAGAGATTTTAAAAGGTAGTCAGAGTACACTTTATGGAAATAGTGCTGTTGGTGGAACAATCAATATTTTTACTAAAAAAGGGAGATTAGGTAAGCATCAAAATACAGAAGTAAATGTAGGTGGAAATAATTCACAGGACATTTTTTATTCAATTGATGGTGCCGATGAAAAACAAAGTTATTTTGTTGGCTTAAATTATTATTCAACTGATAGTATTTCAGCTATGAGTAATGATAGTGAAATAGACCCTTATGAAAATAACAGTTTAACTGCTAATCACACTTATCAAATTTCAGAAAATAATATGTTTGAAAATTATTTAACTTTAAAAGATAGCTATTTAAAATATGATGAACCTACTGCTGGGAGAGATGATACAAAAAACTCTTCAGATAATTTTGAAGCACATTATAATTTCAAATTTAAAAATACTCATAACAATTTTAAAAATACTTTTGGTCTAAGTAAATCAGGTACATCAAGAATGGTAACAAATTATAAAAACAGAGAGCATACATATGAAGGTTTTAAAAATATGCTTACCTATTTAGGAGAATATAACTTTAATCTAGGTAACAAAATAGTTTATGGATCAGATATAGAGTTTTTTAAAGCAAAATATCCAACAGATCCTGGTGTGTATAAAACTCACGATGAAGAAATACATTCCCAATATATTGATTATCAATTTAGACCGCTTGAAAATATGTTTGCTACTATTGGAGGTAGGAATGACAGGCATACCCTTTCAGGGGATGAACAATCTTACAGAATTACAGGTGCTTATGATTTAGGTGGAAATAGTAAAATTCGATCTTCTTATGGAACTGGTTTTTTATTTCCTGCTCTGTATGAATCTGGTGAATACGCTTGGACAAATCAAAATGGTGAAAGCATACATGCTGAGAAAACAACAAGTTTTGATATTGGCTATGAAACTTTTTTAAACAATTTAAACTTTGGTTTAATTATTACATATTTTGATATCGTTGTTGAAGATCCCATAATGGGTTCAAATATTACAAATTTTCAAGACAATATATCTGGTGCAAAAAATAAAAGTAAAGGATTAGAATTAGCCACTAATTGGACAAATAAAAAAAAATTAAAATTAAATTTTAATTATACATTAACAAAAAGTTATGCTGGTATGGATTGTGACAAACCAGAAAAAGATAAGTGGGGTTATACTTCTTGCATTGACTCTGGAAATGGATGGCTTGAAAAAGCAATGGTTCGTGTCCCCATTCATGCTGTAAGTTCAAAAATTGATTATCAGCTAAATAAAAACATAAATAGTTCTTTATTATTTACATACAAAGGTAGAACGAGAGACTATGGTGGAACTGATTATTCATTTAAGGATCAAATTCTTGATGAATATTTATTAGTAGATTTAATGGGATCTTATAAAATCAGTAGAGATTATAATTTAAATTTTTCACTTAAAAATATCTTTGATAAAAACTATGAAAATTCATTAGATTATTCTGGAACGCCTAGAACAATTAATGTTGGTCTTAAAAAGTCATTTTAGTATTTATTTTTTATCTTGGTTTTTTTTTTGATATTGATTACAGTAAATGAAATGAAAAACTTATCAATTTTTTTTGGTATTTTAATAATTCTAGCTTCAAGTAGATTCATTCCACATCCTCCCAATTTTACAAGCTTGCTTGCACTAAGTTTTTACGTACCTGCTATCTTAGGTGCAAGATTTATTCCAGCTTTATTATTTAGTTTTGTTCTAACAGATTTATTTATTGGCTTTCATACATTAGCTCTATTCACATGGGGCAGTGTTGTTATGATAGGTTTATTTTCAAAGTTTTTTTTGGCCAATTTAAAAACAAGAATTAGTGGAGCTTTAGTGGGAGCTTTTATTTTTTTTATAATAACAAATTTTGGAGTTTGGTCTTTAGGATCTTATGGATACACAATTGAAGGTTTAATTAGTTGTTATACTTTAGCTTTACCATTTTTTGGGTACACGGTTATCTCAACTCTACTTTTTTCAGTTATAATAGAAACAGTTTATAAATTTTATAAAAACTATCAAAAAAACTATTATTAATTGTTAAAAAATATATCCTCAAAATTTTTTTCAGTGCATAAATCAAGCCAATTGAGCTATTAGTA
>CENJ01005070.1_pt1 | contig 37126 bp, 37 predicted proteins | sample 356161 | NCBI WGS metagenome assembly CENJ01 (sample SAMEA2619531, study PRJEB7988) | marine metagenome | biome: marine biome (ENVO:00000447); feature: surface water layer (ENVO:00002042); material: "saline water (ENVO:00002010), including plankton (ENVO:xxxxxxxx)" | depth 5 m | reverse complement strand
ATAAATTTTAAAAATAATATTTATACTTTTAATCTTAATTTAATAGGACAATTTCAAATTGAAAATTTATACCAATCCTTAATATTGGCATTATCATCAGGTTTAAAAATTAATGAAGTTTTTAAAGTTTTGGAAAAAATTAAGCCTATTGAAGGACGACTCAATATTATTAAAAATAAAAATAAAACTATCTGTATCGACTACGCTCATACACCAGATGGTTTAAAAAAAGTAATAGAAACCTTAAAAAATCATTATAACAAAAATGTTAATATTGTTTTTGGATGCGGTGGAAACAGAGATACAGATAAGAGAAAAAAAATGGGTCAAATTGCTAATAAATTATGTAACAAAGTCATTTTAACAAATGATAATCCAAGAGAAGAAGACCCAAAAAACATAACGAAACAAATATTTCAATCAGTTAAAAAGGCAGAAGTTATTCATAATAGAAAACTAGCAATAAAAAAAGGTATTAAAATTACAAAAAAAAATGAAGTACTCTTGATTGCCGGGAAGGGCCATGAAAATTATCAAATATTCAAAAATAAAATTATTTATTTTTCAGATTTTGATGTGGCAAAAAAAAATCTATTTATATGAAATTTGATATTGCTAATAAATTATTAAAAAAAAAATTCTATATTGATAGTAGACTAGTAAAAGAAAATTCAGTTTTTATTTGCATTAAGGGACAATATAATGATGGGCATAAATACGCAAAATTAATTTTAAATAGATTTAAAAGAACAATTATAATTTGTGAAAAAAATTCTATATACTTTAAAGATCTAAAAAATAGTAATAGAGTAATTTTCTGCCATTCCACAAAAGATTTTTTAATTAATTTAGCTAGAATCAAGAGATATCTTTTGAGTTCAAAAAATTTTATTGGGATTACTGGTAGTTCAGGAAAGACAAGTTTAAAAGATCTTTTATTTACTGTCTTAAATAAATATAAAAAATCTTATAAATCGCAAAATTCTTTTAATAATAATATTGGTCTTCCATACACTTTGGTAAATCAAAACATCAAATCTGAATTTAATATTTATGAGCTTGGCATGAATAATTTTGGTGAAATAGACTATTTATCAAATATCTTAAAACCAAATCTCGCAATAATTACAAATATTGGAGAAGCTCACTTAGGTAATCTCGGTAGTATAAAGAATATAGCCAAAGCAAAATCTGAAATAATTAAAAATATCACAAAACAAGGTACTATAATTTTAAATCATGACTGTAAATTTTTTGACCAATTAAAAAAAATATCAAAAAAAGATAAAATTAAAGTTTTAAGTTTTGGATCAAACTCAAAAGCAACAGTAAGTTACAAAGTTATTTCATTAAATAAAATAGAAATTAAATTAAATAATCTAAAATTTAATTTAAAATTAAATAACGTAAATCCAAATATAATTAATAACATCCTTGTCTGTATTTTAGTCTTAAATTTTTTTAAGTTAAATATTAGAAAATCTAAAAATTATTTTAATAAAATTAAAAATACTAGAGGAAGAGGGAACATAGTAAAATTTAGAAAAAAAATAATAATTATTGATGATAGTTATAATTCAAATCCGTCTTCATTGAAGAGCTCTATTAATGAATTTGAAAGATTAGCTACGAAAAAGAAAAAAATTTTAGTAATTGGAGATATGTTAGAACTAGGTAAATTTTCGAAAAAAAAACATGGAGAAATTGGCAATTATTTATCCAAGATGAGATTTAACCGAATCTTATTAGTTGGAAAAGAGTCAAAAGAAATTTTTAAAAAAATAAAATCCACATTTTGGTGCAAGCATTTTAATAATATTAACATTTTTTCAAAATATTTTAAAAATGTTTTAATAGAAAACTCTATTATAATGTTTAAAGCTTCAAATGGTGTTGGATTAAATAAACTTTTAAATAAAAAAATTTATTAATGTTGAATTATATTTTTCAAGAGCTGTCATCAAATTTTTCTTTTTTAAATGTTTTTTCTTACATAACATTCAGAACTGGAATTGCAGTTTTTACCTCTTTGATTGTTGTACTTCTTTTTGGGCCAATTTTTATAAGTTATTTAAAAAAATCAGCACATTTCAATCAACCTATTAGAAATGATGGTCCTGTATCCCATATAATAAAAAAAGCTGGGACACCAACTTTTGGCGGGATATTAATTATATTCGGAATATTGATTTCTACACTGTTATGGTCGGATATTAAAAATATTTTTATTTTAATTTGTTTATTTTCATTATTATCTTTCGCATTGATTGGTTTTTTTGATGATTTTTTAAAAATCAAATTTAAGAATTCTAAAGGAATTTCTCCACTTTCAAAAATAATGTTCCAATTATTTTTTAGTTTGATGATTTTTTATTTAATTTCTATTTCAATTAATAGTGAACAAAGATTTCTATTAAACTTACCATTTTATAAAAATTTGATTTTTGATATTGGATATTTTTACTTTCCTTTTGCTGCCGTAGTAATTATTGGCTCATCTAATGCTGTTAACTTAACCGATGGCCTTGATGGTTTGGCAACGGTACCATTGATATTAGTTGCTCTGACTTTTACTTTAATTGTTTATTTGTCAGGAAACGTAATTTTTTCAGAATATTTAAAAATTATTAATATTAAAAATATATCTGAAGTATGCATTTTGCTTGGAGCAACAATTGGATCATGTTTAGGATTTTTGTGGTTTAACGCACCTCCAGCTAAAATATTTATGGGTGACACAGGTTCTTTGGCATTAGGAGCATTATTAGGAACTATAAGTTTAATTTCAAAACATGAAATCGTACTTTTTATTGCTGGCGGTGTATTTGTTTTAGAGGCAATGTCAGTTATTATTCAGGTATTTTCTTTTAAATTATTTGGAAAAAGAGTGTTTAGAATGGCGCCGTTGCATCACCATTTTGAAAAAAAAGGCTGGGAAGAGTCAACCATAGTAATTAGATTTTGGATAATTTCTATAATTTTAGTTTTAATTGCATTATCTAGTTTGAAGTTAAGATAGATGCAGTTTCCAAAAGATTTTTTAAATAAAAAAATTTTAATTTTTGGTTATGGAAAAACAGGAAGATCTGCAGGAAAGTTATTAGATAAATTTAAAATAAATTATTCAATTTATGATGACAATATCAATAAAAAAAAATTATTTGATAAAGAGTTTTTCAAAAATAATTATGATTTTATAATTTTAAGCCCAGGAATAAATATTTATAATCATAAAAAAAAAAATTTTTTTCAGAAAAACAAAAAAAAAATTATTACTGATTTAGATATTTTTTTTTCTTTTCAAAAAAAATATAAATTTACAATAGGCGTTACTGGCACAAATGGCAAATCAGGTTTTTGTAATTTGCTAAAAGATATTTTAGATAGAAACAACATAAAGTCTAAAATTTTAGGGAATTTTGGTATACCAGTCTTAGAAAAAAGAATTTCAAGTGATGAAATTTGTATTATTGAATTATCTTCATATCAAATTGATTATTCAAAAAACTTAAAATTAGACAAAGCTTGTATTTTAAATATTTCACCCGATCATTTAGAAAGGCACAAGACATTATCTAATTACAAAAAAATAAAACTAAAAATATTTAAATTTCTAAAAGAAAATGGACGTGGCTACTATCATAAACAATCATTTCCAAAATTAAAAAATAAAAATAAAATTAAAAGCTTTTCTAATTTGAATAAAATTTTTTTAAGAAATATTTTGGGAAAAAATGTAAAAATTCATAAAAATTATCATAATCAAATTAAAAACAGACTCCCACATCGCGTTGAATTTTTTTATAAAAAAAATAATTTTAAATTTATAAATGACTCAAAATCTACAAATTTTGAGGCAACCAAATTTGCTATACAGCAATATAAAAATATTATTCTTATTATTGGAGGTTTGTTAAAAAAGGGGGATAGTTACAATGTTAAAAATTTAAGTAACAATTTGGTGGATATCTATATATTTGGAAAAGAAAATAATATAATTCAAAAAAGTTTAAAAAAACAAAAAATACGATTTATTTGTTTTAAAAATTTAAGGGATATTTTAAAAAATATTTACAAAAAACACTACTTAGAAAATAAAAACAGTAAAAAAAATTTTACAGTATTATTTAGTCCTGCAGCTGCATCTTTTGACCAATTCAAGAATTTTGAAGATAGGGGTAATAAATTTAAAAAATATACTTATGAGTTTTTTAAAAATTAGTAATACTTTTTTATTTAAATGGTTTGCAAGCATCGATAAGATGATTTTATTTTTATTGATTACTTGGATTACCCTAGGAGTAATTTTTAATTCAAATTCAATTCTAGGTTTTGCATCTTCTAAATTATATAATGATTCAAAAATTTTAGTTAACAAATTTTATTTATTTATATTTTTGGGATCATTAGTAATTTTTTTTTCATCTCTATTTAATGAAAATTTTTATAAGCAATCTGGAAAAATTTTTTTTTTAATATCTTTTTTTCTTTTATTTCTGACATTAATAATAGGTGTAGAAGTAAAAGGGTCAAAAAGATGGTTAAATTTTATTTTTTTGAATTTTCAACCAGTCGAGCTTTTAAAGCCGTCTTTAATAATTTATTTATCAAGTATATTTTCTAGTAATATAAAGTTATCTTATAAATTTTTATTATCTGGTTTCATTTCTTTTATTTGTGTATTGATACTTCTTTTACAACCCGATTATACACAATCATTAATTATATTAGTCATCTGGTTTACTTTAATATTCATGTCAGGAGTAAATTTAGCTATACTATTTTCTTTTTTTTTCATACTTGCAGGATTTATGACTTCGGTTTTAATAATTTTCAAAAAAAAATTTTCGTATGTAATTTCAAGGTTCGAAAAATGGATTAATGTAAACGATATTTCTTATCAATCAGAAAAATCTTTAGACGCAATTCAACATGGTGGTTTTTTTGGCCAAGGTATTGGAGAAGGTATTTTAAAAGAGAAAATACCTGAGTCTCATACTGATTATGTATTGGCATCTATAAGTGAAGAATATGGTATTATTATAATAATATTAATTTTAATAATTGTTTTTTCTTTATTTATGAGAGTTTTTGCAATTTGTCAGAAAGAAATTTCAAACTTCAAAAAATATACACTGGTTACTTTATCCACCATCATTCTATTGCAAATATTTATTAATATTGGGGTTACAATTAATTTATTGCCATCAACAGGTATGACTTTTGCTTTTATAAGTTATGGAGGTTCATCTATTATTACAAGTTCTTTTATTATGGGTATAATTTTAGCGTTAACAAAGATTAAGAATTAAAATAAACAAACATTAAATAGTTTATTTAAATACAATTATATGAAAATCCAAATTAATAAAAAAAGTACAATATACTTTGTGGGTATTGGTGGAATTGGAATGAGCGGGATAGCTCTGATTATGAAGAATTTAGGCTATAACGTTTGTGGAAGCGATCTAACCAGTTCAAACAAAGTAATTGAAGAATTAAAAAAAAATAAAGTTAAAATTGTAAAAGGTCATGAATCTAAATCAATTTTAAAAGCAGATATTGTTGTGATATCTACAGCAATAAAACCTGATAATAAAGAATTCAGGTTGGCAAAAAAAAGCAATAAATTAATAATTAAAAGAGCTGATATGTTAGCTCATTTAATAAACTTGAAAAAAAATATAATAATTTCAGGTTCTCATGGAAAAACTACAATTACATCTTTGGTTTCTCATTTATTAAAAGATAATAAATTTTTCCCCACTATTGTTAATGGTGGAATAATCAATTCTATTAAATCTAATGCTACTCTTGGAAAAGGTGAATGGTCTGTAGTTGAAGCAGATGAGTCAGATGGCAGTTTTTTAAAATTCAAAAGTATTTTCTCAATAGTCAGCAATATTGATATTGAACATATGGATTATTATAAAACTACCAAAAATTTAATAAATAGTTTTAAATTATTTTTAAACAAAACTCCATTATTAGGAAAAAATATTGTTTGTATTGATGATGTAAATATTAAAAAATTAACTAAAGAAATAGGTAAAAAAAATTTTTTAACATATGGTTTTGCAAAGAATGCAAATTTACAATGTAAAAATATCAGAAATGTCAATATGGGTATGAAATTTGATATTTCTATAAATTCTTCAGGTAGAAAAAAGTTAGTAAAAAATTTATTTATTAATCTTTTGGGAAAGCACAATGTTCTTAATGCTACCGCAACTTTTGCAGTAGGTTTGCTTTTGAATATTAAAATCCAAAAAATTAAAAAATCATTATTCGGTTTTTCTGGTGTTCAAAGAAGGCTTACATTAATTTATAATAATAAAAATTCGTTGATTTATGATGATTATGCACATCATCCGACCGAAATTAAAGCTGTGTTAAGTGCTTGTAAAAATAATTTCAAAAATAAAAAAATAATTGCAGTTTTTCAACCTCATAGGTATTCAAGAATTTTATCGTTATATAGGGATTTTATAAAATCATTCTCAAATGCAGATCAAGTATTAGTTTGTCCAGTATATTCTGCTGGTGAAAAAAGAAAAAAATTTAATTATAATAAATTTTGTAAAGACATACTCTTAAAATCTGAGACAGAGGTTATACAGACAAATTCAAAAAATGATTTAGCAAAATTTTTGAAAAAAAACTTTTTATGCAATCAAGTTGTTATTGCTATGGGCGCTGGAAATATAAGTAATTGGATAAGGGGTATTTCAAATAAAATTTAATGAACAATTTAAAGACAAATTATAACTTATCTAAAAATAGTTGGTTTGGTCTTGGTGGAAAAGCAGATAAGTTTTTTACACCCAACGATGAAAATGAATTAACTAATTATATAAAAAAAAATACAAACGAAAAATATTGTTTTATTGGATCAGGATCTAATATCTTATTCAGAGATAAAGGGTGCAAAAAAACAATTATAAAATTAGGAAAAAATTTCAGAAATATTAATATAAAAAATAATAAAATTATTTGTGGCTCTGCAGTTTTAAAAAATCAATTATCAAAATTTGCTTTGGATAATGAAATTATTAATTATGAATTCTTAAGTTGTATTCCAGGAACTATTGGAGGCGGTGTTACAATGAACGCAGGGTGTTTCCAAAATGAATTTAAAGATATTATTGAGGAAGTAAAAGGATTTAATAAGAAAACTTTAAAATTTGTTAGATACAAAAAAAGTGAAATTAAATTTTCTTACCGTAAGACAGACCTACCAGATGATTTAATTGTAACTGAAGTTGTATTTCAAGTAAAATATGGCTCAAAAGAAAAAATTAAAGATAAAATTAATTTTTTTAAAAAAAAAAAGAAAGCAGCTCAACCCTCAAAAATAAAAACGGGAGGAAGTACATTTAAAAATCCAGATTCAAAAATTAAAGCATGGGAATTAATTCAAAAGAGTGGCTGCGATAGAATAAAATTTGGTAAGGCTAAGTTTTCAAAAATGCATTGTAATTTTATTGAAAACCAAGGTAATTCAAGTTTAGATATTGAAAAGTTAATTTACTTCACAATTGATGAAGTAAAGAAAAAATTTAATATAGTATTAGAACCAGAAATTAAAATTATTGGTGAAAAATAAAAAAAAAATACTCGTTTTAATGGGCGGTAGATCTAGAGAAAGGTCTGTTAGTATTGCATCAGGTAAAGCTTGTTGTGATGCCATAAAAAAAATTGGATATAAAGTATTCAAATATGATCCTATAAAAAATATAAAAAATAATATAAAAAAAAATAATCCAGACGTTGTATTTAATTGTTTACACGGAAAATACGGAGAAGATGGTCAAATTCAAAAAATTTTAGAAAAATTAAAAATACCTTATACGCACTCTGGAGTAAAAGCTTCAGAAATAGCTATGGACAAGATAAAATCTAAGAGAATATTTTTAAAAAAGAAAATTGTTACACCAAATTTTAAAATTATAAAAAAAATTACTGATATCAAAAATAAAATTTCAAAATCAAAATTTATATTAAAACCAATTAATGAAGGTTCAAGTTTTGGTGTTAAAATTTTTACAGGAAGCTCAGTATCAAATCTTAAAAATATTAAAAAACTTTTAAAAAGATATAAAATTTTAATACAAGAACCTTATATAGAGGGTAGAGAAATTCAAACTGCCGTACTTGGTAATAAAGTAATAGGCTCTGTAGAAATTATTCCAAAAAGAAGTTTTTATGATTACAGAGCAAAGTATTCACTATCGGCAAAGACTAAACATATCATTCCGCCTAAAATTTCATGGAAACTTCATGATAAAATTAAAAAAATTGCATTAAAAGCTCATAAATCCTTAAAATGCAAAGGTGTCACTAGATCTGATTTTAGAGTTATGCAAAATAATAAAATTTATATTTTAGAAATAAATACTCAACCTGGAATGACAAAATTATCTCTAGTTCCTGAAATTGCTCAAGATTTTGGTTTAAGTTTTATTAAATTAGTAGATTGGATGATCAAAGATGCAAGTATTAATAGGTAAAAAAAAATTTTTATTTTTAATTTTTTTATTTTTTTTTTTTACCACTTACCAAAATAATAAAAAAAATGATTTATATATCTTTAAAATAGAAAAAGTTAATTTTATAGGCGATATCAATTTTGAGGAAAATATTAAGGATGATATAATAAGATTTTTAATTCAAAAAAATTTATATAATATTAGTATAAATGAGCTTTCTAAATTTTTTGATAAAAGTCGATGGTTAAAAAATTTTAGTGTAAAAAGAAAATATCCAAATCAAATAGATTTATTCATAATAGAGTATAAACCAATTGCAGTTTTAAAAAAAAAGGATCGTTTTTTTTTAGTTAACGAGGATTTTAAATTAAGTGACAAAAATATTAAAACAAATAATACATTAGATTTAATTATTGTAACTGGTAAATATGAAAATAAATATTTTAAAAATATATATAAAAAAATAGTTGACAATAAAATTTTTTCTCGAATTAAAGAATTGCATTTACTAAACCTAGGTAGACTAGATCTTTATTTAAAAAATAATATTCATATTAAAATGGGATATTATGATATTGAAAAACAAATTAAAATTTTAGAGATTATGTTGAGTCAGAATCAAAATTTAACTTATATTGATCTTAGAAATGAAAATACAGTTATTGTAAAATGATTAATGAAAAAATTACTATTTTAGATTTAGGTTCACATAAAATTAAATTATTAGTTATTTCTTTAAATGAAAAAAATTATATAGATATTCACGCAAAATTCTCAATCTATTCTTCTGGTATAAAAAAAGGAAATATAGTTGATATCGAAAAATTTAGTTCAAAAATTAAATCATGTATAGAAACAGTAGAAAAAGAATTAAAATTTAAAATAAAGAATATTTTTGTTGGCATTAATTCGCTTAATTTCAATTTTCTAACATTTGGGTTAAGTAGAAATATAGGTTCATATGAAATTGAGAAAAAGAAGGACTTACAAAATTTAATTAGTTCGGCAACTAGTATTTTTTATCAAAATTTACCCAATCATAAAATTATTCATTTTTTAAATTCAGGTTTTTATTTAGATAAATATAATTATGTTGAAAATCCCATCGGTTTAAGATCAAAAACTCTTGATGTAAATTTCAGTTTTTTAAGCTTAGATAAAAATATAATATCAAATTTTGATAAAGCAATTGCAAAATTAGGATTAAGTGTGACAAGGTATTTTTATTCTCCGTTCGCAAACAGTATTTTATCTGCAGATCAAGATTCTTTAGAGCGAGGGTTTGTAAATATTAATTTTGGTTTTGATAAAACATCCATAACTTTATTCGAGAATTCTAAAATTTTATTTTCTAGCATTATACCTATAGGATCATCCCACATAAACAATGACCTTATGAAAGCAGTTGGAATTGATAAAAATTTAGCAGAAAAAATAAAATTAAATTTTGATGAAATCTTAAGTGGTAAAATAAATAATTTATTAGAAACAGAGATTAAAAAAACCAAAATCTCTTTAGATATTATAATCAAAATTGTAAATGCAAGAATTGAAGAAATTATAGAACATATTTTTAAGAAAATTATTTATTGCAAGTCTCTAAATAAATCTGCAAGACAAATTATTATCAATGGTGGAGGATCAGAATTACCAATCTTTAAAAGGAAGTTGTCAAAAAAATTAAATACATCTGTAGAGTATGCAAAACAATCTTTTCCTATAAAAGATACAGAATTTAATATCTTTCATGACTATATGGTATGTTTAGGTATAGCAAAACTAATTTTCTTTCCAAATAAAGATGAAATCAAAAGTTTTGTTAAAAAAAAATCTGGATTTTTCAGCAAGTTTTATTCACTTTTTTTAAAATCTTGAAATAAGAAATATTTATTGAGTAGATTATATATGATTTATTTGAGATTTAATTTGAGTGTTCAAAAAGCAAATTACAATTAAAAAAGCCATAACTTTTAAAGGAATAGGATTGCATTCTGGTGAACCTGTATCATTAAAATTATCTCCTGAAAAAAAAAATACTGGAATTATTTTTTATAAAAAAAATAAAAAAATAAAAGCATCTTGGAAAAATGCAGAAGTGAGTCAGTTGTGCACTAAAATTAAAAATAAAAATATCACTATTTCAACAATTGAACATTTAATGTCTACATTTAGTAGCTTAGGTATAACAAATTTGAAAATTAAAATATCTGGGTCTGAAATACCCATACTAGATGGAAGTGCAAAAATTTTTTTAGATGAGATTCTTAAAGTTGGTACTTTAGAACAAGATGCTAATCAAAAATTTATAAAAATAAAAAAAAAAGTTTTATATAAAGATAAAGAAAAATTTATTTGTATTAAGCCAATTAAAGAAAAAAAGTTAATTATAGATTTTACTATAGACTATAACGACCAGTTTATTAGGAAACAAAAATTAGTTTATACACATTCTCCAGACAATTTCAGAGATATATATTTAGCACGAACATTTTGTTTACAAAATGACCTAGAAAAAATTTTCTCTTTAGGATTAGGAAAGGGTGGATCTCTAGACAATGCTATTATTGTATCTGAAAAAAAAATTTTAAACCAAGGAGGATTAAGGTATCCCAATGAATTTGTTAAACATAAAATTTTAGATTGTATTGGTGACCTTTATTTAGCCGAAAATCAAATATGGGGAAAGGTTGAAACATATGGTGGAGGACATGAATTAAATCTTTTGCTTTTAAGAGAAGTTTTTAAAAATAAAGAAAATTATGAGTTTTTTTGATTATTAAAATTAAACTTTTTTAAATTTAAATATATAAAAATCTTATAATGATATTATTAGTCGAATAAATGAAGCTTATTTCAAAAAATAATTTTTTTTTAGTACTTATCTTTTGTATCTTTTTAATTAGTTGTAGTAACAATGATAATTATATTAAAAAGCCTGAAAAATTACCACCCTTAGATGTTTTGTACAAAGAAGCTTTTAATAATTATGAAACAAATCAATGGAGCGACTCTGTAGAATTGTTCCAAAAAGTAGAGTCTAGGTACTCATTCTCAGAATGGGCTCCAAAAGCAACATTGATGATCATGTATATTTATTATGAGTCTGGTGAATATTTTAAGGCAGTGGAATACGCAAAAAAATTTAAAAAATTATACCCCCTAAGTAGTGATTTAGACTATGTAGAATTTATAATTGGATTGTGTTTTTATGAAAAAATTGAAACAATCGCCAGAGATCAGTCAAATAGTGAATTTGCATTAAAAAAATTTAATGAAATAATTAAAAAGTATCCTAATTCAATTTATGCGACTGAGTCCAAATATAAAATTGATTTAATTAAGGAGCAGCTCGCTGGTAAGCAAATGTATATTGCAAGATATTATATGGATAAATCTAAATGGATACCTGCAATTAAAAGATTAAAAATTATTATAGATGATTATGATCAGACAATTTATATCACAGAAGCTTTGCATCGTTTAGTTGAAATTTATTATAAACTTGGAAATACTTTTGAGGCAAAAAAGTATGCATCTATTTTAGGTTATAATTTTAATGACAGTGATTGGTACAAAAAAAGTTATAAAATCGTAGGAGATAAAAATTATAAAATTGTTGAAGATAATAATGAAGAGAAACTTACAGATAAACTAAAAAAAATTTTTAAGTTTTCAAAATGATTAAGGATATAAATGAATATAAAAAAAAGAAAAAAATCTTAATTAAGCACAATAAGTATTATTATAATCATAATGCATCGAAAATAGATGATGCTTCATATGATAAACTTAAAATTGAACTTTTAAATTTTGAAAAGAATTCAAAAATACCAGCAAATGAAATTAAGGTATCTGATTTGGTAGGATACAAGCCATCCAAAAAATTTTCAAAGGTAAAACATTACGAGCGGATGCTGTCTTTAGATAATGCATTTGATAAAAATGATATAATAGATTTTTATAAGAGAATTAATAATTATTTAAATTTTAAATCAAATTTTAGACTAGAATTATTTGCTGAACCAAAAATTGACGGAATCTCTGCTAGTTTGAAGTATATCAATGGAAATTTGATCCAAGGTTTATCTAGAGGAGATGGTGAATATGGTGAGGATATTACTGAAAATTTATTAACAGTGAGTGATATTCCAAAGAAACTAAAAAAATTAAAATCTGGAGAGCTGATTATAAGAGGTGAAGTTTATATTCCTAGGTCAAAATTTAATCATATTTCTGAAAAATTTGCTAATCCAAGAAATGCTGCATCTGGTTCGTTAAGACAAAAAGATGCAACAAACACATCCAAAATCCCACTCAGTTTTTTTGCTTATGGAACAATATTTATGAATCATGACCTTTGTAATAAACAGTCTGAATTTTTAAAAATTCTAAAATCAGAAGGTTTTCAAATTAATTCTTTTGGAAAGATAGTAAAAAATGAGGATGATTTGTTTAAGAATTATGAAAAAATAGAGAGTGCAAGATCTGAACTTGATTATGACATAGATGGAATTGTATATAAAGTTGATGAATTTAAGTTGCAGCAAAGATTAGGTAATTTAACTAATTCACCACGATGGGCTATTGCACATAAATTTTCTGCTGAAAAAGGTATTTCAAAAATAAAAAATATAGAAATTCAGATAGGTAGAACTGGAGCCTTGACACCAGTTGCAAAAATAAATCCAGTAAATATTGGAGGAGTAACAGTATCAAATGCTACATTGCATAATGAGGATGAAATCGAGAGAAAAGATATTAGAATTGGTGATACTGTTATTGTGCAAAGAGCAGGAGACGTAATACCTCAAGTTGTTCAAGTAGATAAATCTAAAAGAGAAAAAAATTCTGAGAAATTTTTATTTCCCAAAAAATGCCCATGTGGTTTTGAAACAATTAAAGAGTTTAATAAGATTACAAAAAAGTATGATGCGGTAAGAAGATGTCCAGATAGAGGATACGAATGTAATTTAATCACAAAAGAAAAAATCAAACATTATGTTTCAAAAGATGCAATGAATATTGAAGGTTTAGGGAAAAAAGTAGTTGAGAATTTTTGGGAGATGAACTTGGTAAAATTACCACAAGATATATATAATTTAAATTTTGATAAAATTGCTCAATTAGAAGGGTGGGGTAAACTTTCTGCTGAAAACTTAAAAAAATCAATTAATAAAACAAAAAAAATTAGTTTAGATAAATTTATTTATTCACTGGGTATAAGGCATATAGGGCAGGAAAATGCAAAAATTTTAGGCAAATACTTTCAATCAATAAAATTATTTAATGAATTAATGACTGAAAATGAAAGTTTCTACAAAGATTTATTTGAACTTGATGGTATTGGAGAAACACAAATTAATTCATTAAAAAATTTTTTTTCTAATAATACTAACAAAAAAGTTTTAAAAGAATTAGTTAAGAATTTATCTATTTCAGATTTCAAAATGCAATTAAAAGGTAAGTTTATAAATAAAACATTTATGTTTACAGGTGGTATGGAAAAAATGAGTAGATCCGAAGCAAAACAAATTGTAGAAAATGAAGGTGGAAAAGTTTTAGGTTCTCCATCAAAAAAGTTAGACTATTTAGTTATTGGAGACTCAAAGCCAACTGTAAAAAAAGTAAATCAGGCTAAGGATTTGGGTATTAAAATTTTAAAAGAAAAAGATTGGTATAAATTAATTAATCCTTAAGCAATATTTTTGCAAAAATGCTTTCTGCTTAGAATTGAGAAATTTGTGAATTTTTTCAAAAATTTCTTTATGATAATTATTAATCCAGTCTTTTTCATTTTTAGTGAGCATAGATTTAAGTATCATTTCTCTTTCAAATGGAACTAATGTGAGATTTTCAAAATTATTTTTATGATTTTTATAAATTAAATTTTCTATTCTAATTCCAAAATCATTGTTTTTATAATAACCAGGTTCATTAGACACTACTTGATTAACTAAAAATTTCTTATTATAGAAGTTTGATATTGAAGGTGGTACTTCATGTACATTTGATAGAAAGCCTACACCATGGCCTGTACCATGATTATAATTATATCCAAATTTAAGAAGATTTTTTCTAGCAACTCTATCCAATTTTTTTCCTGTCATGTTTTTTAAATTAGCAACAGCAACTGCAATATGTGATTTTAAAACCAATGTATAAATTTTTTTTCGAAATTTATTTTGTTTACCTAGTGAAAAACTTCTAGTCATATCTGTAGTTCCGTACAAATATTGTGAACCAGAATCTAATAGATAAAGATGATTCTTTTTTAAATTTGTTTTTTTATAATCTTTAGCATTATAATGAATAATGGATGCATTTTTCTCTGTTGCAGAAATAGTTTCAAAGCTTGGTCCAAGATAAAATTTATTTTTCTTTTTAAAAAATTCAATTTTTTTTTGGCACTCAATTTCGCTAGTATTTTTTAAAATATTATTTTTAAGCCAATATAAAAATTTACAATATGCTATACCATCAAAAATGTGTGATATTTTTAAATTCAAAATTTCTGTATTATTTTTAATGCTTTTATATTGATCAATCGGATCATTAGTGAATTTAATTTTAATTTTATTTTTTAAAAAAAAATTATGGTGATAAAGAGACAGGTACTTTTTATCTGTATAAATTTTTTTTATCTTTAAAATATTTTTTTTAAATTCACTATTTTTTTTAAATATTATATTTTTAATTTTTAAATTAACTTTTTGATCTGAAAAAATATAAATTTTTTTATTTTTAAGTATTGCAATACAATTAAAAATTTTGCTAAATTTTTTATCATAAGATCTAATATTACTAAACCAGGCAATATTTTCAGGTGAAGTAAATAGAAAAACTTCATTTTTTTTTAAATTTAATTTTTTATTAATTTTTTTTAATTTTTCAAAAGCATCTTGTCCGCTGTAATTTTTTGAAAGGTAAAAGAGTTTTTCTTTTTTTTTTAAATTTTTATTTGATTTAAAAAAATGAAGATTTTTATAATTAAATTTATCAAAAAAACTGAACGCTAAAGTTTTTGGATCAATGAGTAATTTTTTATTAGAACTTATTATTTTTCCAATATCATTTTTGAGCAAAGATATATTTTTAATTATAAAATTTTTTGTTTGTATCTTAGCTTGTTGGGTATATCGACCATCAACATATAAATTTTGCTTATTTTTATATATGATTGCATAACCTAGAGATCCTGTAAATTTTGTAATTTTTAATAAAAAATTATCTCTATCTTCTACAAATTCATTTAAAAAAGTATTATTTTTCGAAATTAAACAAGCTTCTATATTATTATTTTTCAAGTAATTTTTAATTTTTAATACGCTATTCATTAGATGCTTTTTGAATAAATTTATCTATTACCTTTTTTTCACCTTGCTCTTTAAAGTTTATAAGTAATTTGTTTCCATCGATGTGAATAATTTTTCCTAAACCAAAACCTTCATGTTTCACAGTTTCACCTACAGTAAAATCTGTGAAATTTTCAGTATAAGAAATAGTTTTTATATTTTCCTGATTTTTATTTGCAAAATTGCTTTTTAATCTGTTCCAACCTGGGCTATTTTTTTCCCCCTCAATATTGAAATCTTGATCGAAGATAAACTCATCCTTTGCAGAATCATCAATTGATATCTCAGTATATTTATCGTTTATTTCGTCGATAAAGCGTGACTGTAATGAAGAATAAAAGTCATAATTATCATTTTGCCTTCCATAAAATTTTCTTTGATTTGCAAAAGAAATAAACAATTCTTTTTTTGCCCTTGTAATAGCTACATATGCTAATCTTCTCTCCTCTTCTATGCCTTCTGCTCCTTTTTCATCAATTGACTTTTGATGTGGAAATAAACCTTCCTCCCAGCCAGGTAAAAATACTGCATCAAATTCTAAACCCTTAGCTGAATGAATAGTCATAATATTGATTTTTTCACCATCCCATTCTTCATCTATTGCTGTCTGAAGAGATATATTTTCCAAGAACTCATTCAAAGATGAATAGTTTTTCATTGAAGATTTTAATTCTTTAAGATTTTCTAATCTTCCATCAGCTTCAGGCGTTCTTTCATTTTTAAGCATAGAGGAGTAACCTGATTCATCTAGGACAATTTCAAGTAATGAAATGTGATCAATATCTTTAGATTTTTGCTTCCAGGAAATCATATTTACTAAAAAAGATTTAAGATTTTGTATTGTTTTTGGTTTAAGTATATTTTCTTTTAATATTTCTTGAGAAGCATCAAAAAGTGATAAATCTTTTTCTCTAGCAAAATCATGAATTTTTTTTATTGAGCTGTCACCTATAGATCTTTTTGGGTTATTAACTATTCTTTCAAATGAAATATCATCAGATGACTGATTTATTAGTCTTAAATAACCTAGGGCATCTTTAATTTCTGATCTTTCATAAAATTTTAAACCTCCAATAATTCTATATGGTAGTCCAATTTTTATAAACCTTTCTTCAAATTCCCTTGTTTGAAATGCAGCTCTAACCAAAATCGAAATTTCATTAAGTTTAAACTTTTTTGATAAATTTTGCTCAATTATATCCGAGATGCCTGTTGCTTCACTTATACCATCAAAATAAGATTTAATTTTTACCTTTTCTCCATCACCTAATTCTGACCAAATATTTTTTTCCAATCTATCTTCATTATTTGAAATAAGAGAAGTTGCACTATTAAGTATATTTTCTGTAGATCTATAATTTTGTTCTAATTTTATTGTTTGAGTATTTTGATAATTATTTTTAAATTCTAATATATTTTTTACCTCAGCACCTCTCCAACTATAAATTGATTGATCATCATCACCCACAACACAAATATTTTTTTTTTCAGAAGTTAATAACTGAAGCCAAAGATTTTGAACATAATTAGTATCTTGAAATTCATCTACGAGAATATATTTAAAGTTTCTTTGATATATTTTTTTTATATCTTCAAATTTTTTTAAAATTGTTACAACATGTAAAATTAAGTCACCAAAATCTACACAGTTCATCACTAACAATCTCTTTTGATAGATTTTATATACCTTAAGTGCATTTACTAAATTAAATTCTTGATTTTTTAACTTTACTTGCTCAGGTAACAAAGCTTTGTTTTTCCATTGATCAATATGAAATGCAATTTGCTTAGGTGGATTTTTTTTAATATCTATATTTTCTGCACTTAAAATATTCTTAATTAACTTAATCTGATCTAAGGTATCAATAATTGTAAAATTTGGTTTTAAACCAATTGCTTCAGCATTTTTTCTTAACATTTTATTGCAAATTGAATGAAAAGTTCCAAGCCACGGAAATGCTACTGATTTAGAATTAACTAATTTTAAAACCCGTTCACGCATTTCACTTGCAGCTTTGTTTGTGAAAGTCACGCAAAGTATTTGTTGTCCTAAACATTTCTTTTGTTGAATTAAATAAGCAATTCTTGAAGTAAGAACTTTTGTTTTTCCTGAACCAGCGCCAGCTAATATTTGTAATGGCCCCTCTGTATTTGAAACAGCCAATTTTTGTTGATTATTCAATGAATTTAAATAACTACTCATTTAATAATTAAATTAACACAACAAAAATAAATGTTAAAAAAAAATGCAAAAAAGCTGTTAATATCAATTTTATTTTTAGTTTTTTCTGTAATAGCTTATGTCTGCTCACCTTTTTTAATTAATTTCAATAATGATAAGAAAACTGGAATTGAAAATTTAATATCTGAGTTAATATTTTATAAAGTTAACATAAAGGGCAATATTCAATATAAACTAAATCCCTTACCCAGTTTGGAAATTTCTGAAGTTCATATAACCAATGATGAAGAAAACAGTATTCTAAATAAAATTATTTTAAATGTATCTATTTTTGATTTATTAAAAAATAAATTTTCATACAAAAATATTATTATCAATAGCGGAGAATTTATAATCAATCTAAATAATTTAGAAGCTTTATCGAGTATTGAAGAATTTGATAATAAAAAAATTAATTTTAAAAAGGTAAATATTAAGTTTTTTGATAAAAAACAGACTTTTAGCATAAACGAATTTTCAGGAGATATTTTATATAAAAATAAAAAAATAGATAAAATAAATGGAAAATTTTATGTTGGTGAGATTTTGTTTAAAATTAAATTTAAAGAAAATCAGTTAAGTTTAAAATCTCCAGAAATAAATTTCAAAGCTAGCATTGAAAATTTTTTAAACCCAAAAAAATTGATAAGATTGGATTACAATAATAGTTCAATTTTTCCAGGGGTTGATAATATTTTTGCCTCTTTTACTTATGAGCAAAATGAAAATAAGTTTAGTCTGGTTACCAAAGAATTTGAAACAAATATATTTAGTGGATTAATTAATATAAATAATAACAATGACAGAAATATAATTGTACTCGATGGTTACTTTGAAAATTCTAAGTTTAAAAAAATTAGCAATACAGACTTGGCAACTTTTTTATCCCAAAACCTTAAATTATTGGCCAATCTTTTCGATGGTAGAGTAAAATTAAGATTTAATAATTTCAAGAGTGATAAAAAAGTTTTTGAAAATATTAAATTAAATGTCTTATTTCAAAATGGAGATGTTTTTTTTGAAGATATAAATATTTATTCAGATAATAATTCAATTAATATTAAGGGAAGAAATGTGACATATCAAAAAGACAATCTCCTTTTTTATGATTTTATATTTTCAACAAAAAATTTAAAAAGACTTTGTTCGCAAATTTGTGATGATAAATCTTTAATTAATAGAGCTATAGATGGCGAATTTAAATTACAATCAAAAGGAATTTTAAATATTAATAAATCAAAAATAATTGTCCAAGAAAATTTTGTAAATAGGCAGTTTAATGATAATGAGCTTCAAAAATTAAATACAAATCTAAATTCGATTGTAATTTTTGGAAAACTTGAAAATTTATTCGATTTACCAAGATACTTTACATTGCTGTAAATTATTTTGGCCTTACCATCTTTTTGGGATCAACTATCTTATTATATTCTGCCTCTGTTACTAAACCAGTTTTTAATGTTTCTTCTTTAAGAGTTGTTCCATTTTTGTGTGCTGTTTTTGCAATCTTGCTTGCATTATCATATCCAATTTTTGGTGATAAAGCTGTTACAAGCATTAAAGAGTTGTTTAAAAGTTCATTTATCTTTTTCTTATTTGGTTTTATTCCGTTTACACAATAATCAACAAAACAATTTACAGAGTCTGCTATGAGATCAATCGATTGAATTATATTATGCGCGATCATTGGTTTGAAAACATTAAGTTCAAAGTGTCCGTGGGTTCCAGCAATTGTTATTCCTGTGTGATTACCTATTACTTTAGTACAAACCATTGTTATAGCTTCACATTGAGTTGGATTAACTTTTCCAGGCATAATGGATGAACCGGGCTCATTTTCAGGAAGTTCAAGTTCTGAATAACCAGCTCTTGGACCAGACCCTAAAAATCTAATATCGTTAGCTATTTTTGTTAATGCTACAGCTGTTGTGTTTAAACTCGCAGAAAAATTTACCACTGGATCATGACTTGCGAGCGCTTCAAATTTATTTTTGGCTGTTTTGAATGGAAGTTTAGTAATTTTTTTGACTTCATTAGCAATTTTTTTATCCCAACCTCTTCTTGAGTTTATACCTGTGCCTACAGCTGTTCCTCCTTGAGCAAGATAATATATTTCTTTTAATGCTATACGCACTCTTGCTAAAGAGTTTTTAATCTGCATATGATAACCTGAAAATTCCTGTCCCAAGGTTAATGGAGTTGCATCCTGTAAATGAGTTCTTCCAATTTTAACAATATCTTTAAATTGCTTAGTTTTTTTTGAAAGAGCTATCTCCAATTTTATAAGGGAGGGTATTAATTTTTTATTTGTTTGTATTGCAATTGCAATATGCATTGCAGTTGGAAATGTATCATTTGTAGATTGAGCCATGTTTACATGATCATTTGGGTGAACTGGTTTTTTTGATCCTAATTTGCCGCCAAGCATTTCGATTGCTCTATTTGCAATTACCTCATTAACATTCATGTTTGTTTGTGTACCAGAACCTGTTTGCCAAACTTTTAAAGGAAAATGATCGTCAAGTTTTCCTGCTATAACTTCATCAGCAGCTTTTTGAATATATTTAGATAAATTACTATCTAAGTCTTTAAATTTAGCATTAACTATTGCTGCAGATTTTTTAACTATTCCAATCGCATGAATTAGTTCAAGAGGCACATTTACTTTGCCAATCTTAAAATTTTTTATAGATCTTTGCGTTTGAGCTCCCCAGTATTTATCTGAGGGAACTTTTATTTTACCAAAACTATCAAATTCATTTCTTGAAGACATATTTGATTATAATTTATATATATATATTAAATTAATAAAAACAATGAACACATTAATAATAGGTGGAACTTTTGGCATAGGCTTTGAACTTGGAAAGATTTATTTAAAAAATTCTAAAAATTTAATCATTTTTGGAAGAAATAAAGATAAATTAGAACAAATATCTGAAGATTTTCTAAATGAAAATTGCAAAGTAATTACAAAAAAACTTGATGTAACTTCAGCAAGTGAATGTAGAGAAGTTTTAACTTCAGTTATAGATGAAGTAAAAAATATTGATTTAGTAATTTATTCTAGTGGTTTTTATAAACCCAATAATACTTTTGATGTAGATTTAGATCTTTATAGAAAAACTATAGAGGTAAATTTTATGGGTTTAATTAATGTGATGTCCGTAATTTTGCCTGTTATGAAAAATCAACAAAAAGGTCATATTTCTATGATTAGTTCTTTAGCAGGATTTTTTGGCTTGCCAAATTCATCTGGTTATGGACCAAGTAAAGCTGCTATGATGAACTATTCAGAATCTATTTATAATGACTGTAAAAAAAACAATATATATGTCAGCTTAATCAATCCCGGCTTTGTTAAAACAAGACTTACTGATCAGAATAAATTTGAAATGCCTTTTTTAATGTCTGCTGAAAAGGCTGCGCAAATTATTTATAAAGGTTTAGAGAAAAAGAAATATGATATTACATTTCCTTTTATGATGAGTTTAATATTTAAAACTCTTAAAATTTTACCAAAACCAGTTTTTTTATTTCTAATAAAATTTATGGTAAAAACTGATAATTAGTAAATAACTAAATAAATCATTACCATTACAACTAAATTTGCTCCTAATAGTAGTTGCGTTCCTTTATTAAAAAAAGAATTGGTTTTTTGATCAATTTCAATTGGATCAACTTGAGCTAGTTTTATTAAATTATTTTTTTTCATATATTATATATAAACTTTAAATGTGACTAAGTTTTTGGATAAATTTGACTTTTTTTTGACCGCTAACTGTCTAGTAAATCTAAGGCTTGTTTGAGCATTTCTTCAGATTCTTTGTGATCACCAGACTTATGGGCCTGTTCACCTTGAGCTCTTAATTCTTTAATCTCTGATAGTTGATCTTTTGATAATTGTTTAGTTTCTAATAATAAATTATCAATTTCTTTTATTAAGTTCAAACAGTTACCCGCGTAAGTATTAAAAGGGAAAAGCAATAAGCAAATTAAAATTATAGATTTCTTAAACATATAATTATAAATACTAATTATCTTTAAATTCAGGTTTTTTTTTAGGTAGATCTCTTACAGTTGCTATAGCAACAAACCAATAAAACCTTAATTTATTAAAAAAACCTTTTCTTGCTTTTAGCAAGTAATACTCAGATAACCCACACTCTGTTTTGATGTAATTAGTAATATCTTTACTCATTTTTTTAGTTTTTCTATCAATTTCTTTATAATTAACGGAACTAAACCTATCAATATAAATGAAACAATTATCTCGATACTTAGTATATCCTCAATTTTATTAATTTTTGATAATTGAACACCCGCATTTACAAAAATGATAGTTCCAAGAAACATACCGATTTGAGACACCAAATAGAAAGTCAGTGCTTTCATCTTAGTCAGACCAAATACCAAGTTTATAATAAAGAATGGAAATATCGGACTTAATCTTAGGAAAAATAAATAATAAATTCCATCTTTTTTAATTCCTTCATTTATTTTTTCTAAATATTTGGAACACTTTTTTTCTACATAACCTCTAAAAACAAACCTGGACATTAATAAGCATAAAGTTGAACCAATTGAGCTTGCAAATGAGGTTAGAATTATACCTGGTATTAAGCCAAAAAGAGCTCCAGCCAAGATTGTTTTCAGTGCCCCAAAAGGTAACGCAAATGCTGTCACTATTACGTAAATAATAAAGAATACCACTAAAGATAAAGAATAATTTAATTTGATAAATTCATTTAATTTATCATGTTGGCTTTTAATCGTTTCAAAAGAAAAGAATTGGCTATAATCAAAAAGTAGTCCAAATGAAATGGTTCCTACAAAGATTAAAATAATAAAAATTTTAAAAATTTTATTAGTCATTAACTACAACTAGAACCGCCCAGAACACAAAATTTTGAACAATGCGGATGATTAAGGTAGATTTTTTTCATCGATTCTTTCAGACTATCGCCCAAGTCAAACTCTTGATTATAAGGAAGTAAAGTACATGCAATTACACTAGGGTTTTTGTTTCCTTTTTTCTTAACAATCATTCGAGAAGTTGAACACATTACAGTATCTGGACTTTTGTTTAAAATACCCCAACATTCAGTTGTTATCTCTGGAGTATCTTTTTTTTCATCCATTTCTGCAAAAGTCACTAGTTGGTTTTTATTCTCCACATCCAAAGTAAGTTGATATTGATTAATAAATTTTTTAAAATTTCTTCTTGTTGTTTCTTCGTCCTCATTCCACATCAAACGAGTTGCCAAACAATAATTAAATTTATTCTTGGACAACCATTTTAATCCTTCAATCATCGGATCCCAGCTATTTGGACCTCTGATTTGTTCATGTTTATCTTTATTATAATGATCAATTGAAACTCTAATTGTTAAGTTTAAATGATTTAATTTATTTAATTCATTCTTATTATTCATCATTGGTTTCATTGCATTAGTAAGCACTAAAGTTTTAAACCCGTTATCAAGAGAATATTTAATCATCTTAAAAATATCTTTATTCATAAATGGCTCACCACCAGTAAATCCAATTTCTTCAGTTCCCATTTCATTTTGAATACTTTCATTTACAAACATCTTAAATTCATCATAAGAAAGATAAGATAAGCGATCATTTTTAGGGCTTGATTCAATATAACAATTTTTACAAGTTAGATTGCAAAGCGTTCCTGTATTAAACCATAAAGTTTTTAATTTTTTAGATTCTATAAAAGCTCTAGCTTTATTATCAGCAGTAAAAATTTTATTTTCAAATTTTTTTAACATTTTCAATTCTTTTAAACTAAATAACTTTAATGTATATTATTGAAATGTTCCCAGAAAACTACTTGCTTTTTTTACAAATAATTATCGTAATGTTTGTTACTCCTGGAGGACCTAGAGTTCTAATCATGTCTCAGTCAATAAATTATGGGTTTAAAAAAAGTTTATGGACAGCTTTTGGTGATGTGACAGCGAATTCTGTACAGATGTTACTTGTTCTTTTTGGCTTAAGTGCATTGATAGAAATATTTCCAAATATTGTTTCAGTTTTTAAGTGGGTTGGTATTTCATACATATTATATGTTGCCTATGGTTTTTTTAAATCTAAAGCAAACTTAGATATTAAAACTGGAAAACAAATTAAATCTAATACTGCTTTATTTAGAGATGGATTTTTTATTGCCTTCTTTAGTCCAAAGGCCACCGTTTTTTTTGCTGCTGTATTTCCAACTTTTTTAACTGGTGAAAATTATATTGTTCACTTTATAATTATGCTTATCAGCTGGGTAACTTTAGATTTTTTAACATTAGTAATTTACTCAAAGGTAGCTGAAAAAATTATTGATCAATTAAATTCAAATCCAAAAACATTAAATTATGTTTCTGCTGCAGCGCTTACTGTAATTGCAATTTTTATTGCAATAAAAGTATAATTCAATCAAGAGTTGTTTTTTAATTTAGCTTTTTGAAGTTGATTACAAATATTTTTAAATGTAATTTTCTGAAGTTAATTAACAAATACAAACAGGGGGAGAATATGAAAAATCTTTATAGATCTATCTTAACTTTTATCTCTGTACTTGCATTAGTTTTTAGTTTTGGAACTGCAAATGCAAAAGTTGAGGGCGATACAATTGTTCTTGGCGCAGCAGTATCTCTAACTGGAAAATATTCTACAAATGGTGAGCATACCAAAAATGGTTACAACCTTGCTGTAGAAAGAATTAATAGTATGGGTGGAGTAAAGGTTGGAGGAAAAAGCTATAAGTTTAAAATCATTTATTATGATGATGAGTCTAACTCAAAAAGAGCTGCTCAGTTAGCAGAGAGACTTATCAAACAAGATGGTGTTAAATATATGCTTGGACCTTACAGTTCAGGATTAACAAAAGCGATTGCACCAGTGACTGAGGAAAATAAAATTCCTATGGTTGAAGCAAATGGTGCATCAAGATCGTTATTTACTAAAGGATATAAATACTTGTTCGCGGTTTTATCACCTGCAAACCAGTATCTTGAAGTAGCAATCGATCTAGCAGTTGAAAAGAACGGTGGAAAGCCAGTTAGAATTGCGCAAGCTTTCGAGCAAGATGCATTCTCACAAGACGTTAGATTAGGTGTTTTAGATGCAGCGAAAAGAACTGGATCAAAAATCATCATCGACGATAAGCTTCCAAAAGAACTTAATGATATGGCAGCAACTTTAGCAAAAGTTAAAGCTGTGAAGCCAGATGTTCTTGTTGTGTCAGGTCACTCAAAAGGTGCGTTAACAGCGATCAGACAAATTTCAGAAATGAAAGTTGATGTTCCAATGTTAGCAATGACACACTGTGACGCTTCAAAATTAGCTAAACAACACGGTGCAAAATCTGAATTTGCTTTATGTGCATCTCAATGGCATAAAACTTTAACCTACAAAGATAAATTCTTTGGTGATGGTATAAAGTATGACAAAGACTTCACAAAAGCTTACGGTTATGCGCCTCCATACCAAGCAGCAGAATCTTCTGCAGCGTTATTAGTTTTTAAAGATGCATTTGAAAGAGCTAACTCTTTTGATACTAAAAAAGTTAGAGATGCATTAGCAAAAACTAAAATGCAAACTTTTTATGGAAATATAAAGTTTGGATCAGGTGGACAAAACACGGCAAAGCCGATGGTGCTTTTCCAAGTTATGTGCAAAAGTGGTAAATGTGAAAACGTAGTTGTTGCTCCAACTAAATGGGCAGCGGCTGAATTAATTCACCCAATACCACCTTGGTCAAAAAGATAATTAAGGAATAGAAACTGCCCTCTTCTTAGTTTAGAGGAGGGCAGTTTTTTTTAAAAATGGATTTTTTAGTATTTCAGGTTCCAGCTTTAACAGCTCAGGCAATTCTTGACGGGACTCTTTTAGGAATTTTATTCGCTTTAATTGCTTACGGTATGGCTCTTCAATGGGGTGTGATGAACATAATTAATATTGCCCAAGGAGAACTAGTTATTATGGGCGGATACATTGCGTATTTCATGTACATGTCGGGCATTCATCCTGCTTGGGGTATTTTCGTATCACCCATCATAATGTTTTTTGTAGGAGTATTTATTTATAAACTTGTAATAAACAAAGTCGTTGACCGTGACATGTTTATTTCAATTTTGGCAACATTTGGAATTAGCATTTTAATGATGCAATTAATGAATTTTGGTTTTGGTTCGGATGTTGTTGTAGCGCAGTCAAATTTTGGAACAACAATGTTATTTAATAATTCAGTTACACTTCCAAATTCAAAAATTTTCTCAGCAGTTGTAAGTATTGTTTGTGCAATATTACTTACTATTTATATGAAGAAATCTAAACTTGGTCGTGCAATTAGAGCAACAGCCCAGAATGCAAGAGCGGCAAAAATTTTAGGTGTAGATACTGAAAAAGTTTATGCTTCAACTTTTGGAATTAATGCTGCACTGTGTGGTGTAGCTGGTGCATTAGTTGCCATTACATTTACTTTACACCCTTATGTTGGGTTGCCTTACACGGTAAGATCTTTCATGATAGTAATTGTTGCGGGTCTTGGAAACTTACCTGGTGTTGCAATGTCTGGGATGGGCTTGGGAGTATTTGAAGAATTTGCTGATTATTTACTTGGAACAGAGTTTAGAATTGCAACTGTATTTTTTTTATTAGTATTAATTTTAGTTTATAGAAGATTTAAACTTGCCAAAACAAGGGAGTATCTAGAATAAATCAATGTTAGCTTTTACAAAAAGAGAACTTTATATTTGTGGTGCGCTTTTATTCTTTTTATTAGTTGCTCCATTTGTATTCGTTAATTTTAAATTACAATTAGCATTCATGTTAATCTTAATTATTCTTGCAATGACCTGGAATATTCAAGGCGGAGAAATGGGGTACAATTCTTTTGGAAACATAATTTTTTTTGGTGTCGGAATGTATTTATGCGCAAGTATGCAAATTGGTTTGTATTTTCCTTTAGCTGAATGGACAGAAAGTGGTGGAGAAAAAACATTCGTCCATGAACCTGATCAATATTTCAAAGGTTTAGCACTAGGCTTGGCATTTGCTGCGCTAATTCCTCCAATTATTGCCGGTTTGATTGGTTATGGAATTTTAGGATTAAGGGGACATTATTTTGCAATTTGTACTTTAGGGATTGGTATTGCATCAGGTGAATTAGCAGGTGGAATAGAATTAATTGGAGCGGGACAAGGCATGACAGCACCACCATTTCCAAAAGGTCTGGGAGATTTAGAAACTAGAGGAGAGTTTTTATATTTCTTATGTTTAATTCTTTTGATTGCCACATTTACTTTCATCAGATGGTTATACACGACGAGATTTAGATTAGTTTTAAATGCTATTAGAGATAATGAAGATAAAGCTGAAGCGATGGGTATTGAAACCATGCGTTATAAAATTACTGGCTGGATGATTTCGGCGTTCTTCTTAGGTTTGGCAGGAGGTCTTGTAGGAACAATGGTTGGTTACATTGAACCTGTTGAAGTTGCATTTGATGGAAGAGAAATGGGCGTGTTTATGGTGTTAATGACAATTCTTGGAGGAAAAGGGACCTTATGGGGTCCAATAATTGGAGCCTCTGCGTTTCATATATTTAAAGAAAGTTTTTGGACTTTATTTTTAGGTTGGCAATACGTTGCTCTTGGAGTTTTAATTATTGTAATCGTTATTTATTTCCCAGAGGGTTTAATGGGATTTTTAAGAGAAAAAAAACCAGAGTGGTTTGGAGAAGTTATTGACGAAAAAGATAGAAAGGCTCAGATCAGTTTAGATTAATGGCATTACTAGAAGTTAAAAATGTTTCAAAATCTTTTGGAGGTGTGAAAGCCAATGTAGACATTTCTTTGCAAGTAGAGCAAGGATCTATTGTTGGAATTATTGGACCTAATGGTTCTGGAAAGACAACATTATTTAACTCAATAGTTGGAACGCATCCAATTGATCAAGGTTCAATTAATTTTGATGGAAAAGAAATTTCTCAGTTAACTATCCCGTCTATTGCAAAATTAGGATTACTTAGAACTTTTCAGCAAACAAGAATTTATGGAAAGCTTAACTGCGTTCAAAATATGCTCATTTCTCATAAACCCAGAGATGAGACTGTTTTTACAGTTTTTTCAGGAATACCTGTTGATTTAACAGCTAAGGCAGAAGATATTTTAAAGTTTGTAGGGCTTTATCAAAAAAGAAATTTAAGAGCTGGAGATTTGTCTTTTGGTCAGCAAAAACTTTTAGAGTTAGCCATGGCATTAATGAGCGATCCCAAAATGTTATTGCTTGATGAGCCAACCGCAGGGATTAATCCTACTTTAATTAATGGTATCATTAAAAGGTTAATTTCTGTGAATAAAGAGTATGGCATTACACTTTTAGTTATCGAGCATAACATGAAAGTTATTATGCAATTAGCTCAAAAAATATTCTGTGTAGCACATGGCCAACTTCTAGCTGAAGGAAACCCAGATCAAATTAAAAATGATAAGCGAGTAATTGATGCTTATCTAGGAGCACAATAATGGCAGATCAATATTCAGTATTAGGTGCAAAACCAACTAAATCAGATTTAGAAAAATTATCTTCTGGGGAAACTCATGTCACAATTGAAGGTTTAACAGCAGGATATGGTAAAATGGAAATTTTACATAATATAGATTTATTGTGCAGTAAGGCCCAATCATTATGTTTAATCGGTCCAAATGGAGCTGGCAAATCAACTATCCTTCACTCTATTTATGGATTTACAAATATTTTCTCTGGAAAAATTAACATTGATGGGAAAGAAGTTACAAATGTTACACCAGCTGAAAAATTAAAGTCATTCGGTATTGCATATATTTTGCAAGATAACTCTGTATTTCCAGACATGACCGTTGAGGAAAATTTATTAATGGGCGGTTATACAAAAGATAAAACAGAAGAAGCTTATGAGGAAGCACAAAGAGTATTAGAAAAATATGAAAGACTAAGAAATAGAAGAAACCAACCTGCTAAAGTTTTATCTGGTGGCGAAAGAAGGCTATTAGAAATCTCTAGAGCTCTAGTTATGAAACCAAGTGTTTTATTGGTAGATGAACCATCAATTGGTTTAGAACCAAGGTACATTGAAATGGTATTTGAAATTTTAAGAGACCTTCAACAAAATGAAAAGAAAACTATTATTTTAGTTGAGCAAAATGCAAAAAAAGGTCTTGAGTTTGCAGATATTGGATATGTTTTGGTTTCGGGAGAGTTGGCAATTGTTGGTAAGGGCGATGAATTGCTAAATAACCCGGATGTCGGTAGATTATTCCTTGGAGGATAATCTAAATCTTGTTTTCATCGCAATCTTTTAAAGACGGAGTTAAGCACGCAATTGGAGTTCCAGCTTTAGGACTTGGCTCAAGTATGTTTGCTTTTGGAGCTTTTTTACATAGTGCTGGTTTTGATATTTATCAGAGCTTCTTCTCAACATTTTTTACTTTTGCATTGCCTGGTCAATTTGTAATGGCAGAAACTATTTTAGCCGGAGGAACATTATTAAATGTTTTTTTAGCTGTTTTGTTAACCAACAGTAGACTTTATCCAATGACAGTTAATATTATTCCGGTAATTAGGGACTCTCAAACACCTAAATGGAAACAATATTTAGGTGCTCATTTTGTTGCCGTCACTAGTTGGTTTAATATGTTTGCTGTTCATAAAAGTATTAAGCAAGAAGAAAAATTTGATTACTTTATAGGTCTTGGTGGTTTTTTATGGGCAAATTCAGTCCTATGTACTGTTGCTGGATATTTATTTTCAAATCTAGTTTCTTACGAAATTTTAATTGGACTCGTATTTATTAACCCTATGTATTTTTTAGTGATGACAGTTAGTAATTTAAAAGAAAAAAAAATGATTTGCTCAATTTTTTGTGGTGCAATTTTTAGTGTATTATTAAATGATATTTTTCCAGGTTGGTCTATTTTATTTGCAGGGATTGTTGCAGGAAGCTTAGGTTATTTTATATTTAAAGATGAGGTTTATGAGTAATCAATTTATTTATTTATCAATTTTGGTTGCAACTCTTGGAACATATTTTTGTAGAGCTTTTGGGGTATTTAGTGCAAAGAATATTAAAGCTGATAGTCAAATATTTAATTGGATCAAGTGTGTATCAATTGCAGTTATTTCTGCAGTAATAGCTAGGATTATATTATTTCCTGTTGGCGTGCTCAGTGAAACAGATACAACAGTGCGAATAATATCTACTATTATTCTTTTAGCTGTTTATTTTTCTTTTAAAAAAAATGTGATATTAGCATTAATAACTAGCGCAATATGTTTTGTGCTTCTAAACCACTATTTATAATGGATAATATTAAAGGTCTAAATGTTCGTGATCATTCTTCCAGTTCAAGACTGGCAGATATAAAAATAAATAATGATTATCTTGATCAAGTTAAAGATCATTTTGATCAGTATGAATTGATAGATATTGAATACAAACCTTTTTTAAGATTTCATATAACAGATCTTTTTAACAAGATATTTGACGGTAAAATTCAAAATCTAATTAAAAAAATACTTCATAACAGAGAACAAGGTGCGTTTGTTATCGGTCCAGAAAAAATGGATTCTGAAAAATATAACGCAGATTTTTTAGTGAAACTCTCAACAGCATTAACTCATCTTGTTGGAGTTCCAAATTTTGATGCAATGTACGGAAAGTATTATGCTAGATTTGAAGTTAAAAATTCTGATAACAGCGATAGTTATCTTAGAAAAGCGGCAAAGAAATTAGATCTTCATACAGACGGAACTTATGTAAAAGAAAAGACAGATTGGCTTTTAATGATGAAGATGAAGGAAGAAAATTCTGAAGGTGGAGAGAGTACTCTGTTGCATTTAGATGATTGGGAAGATTGTGATAAATTTTTTAATGATCCGATTGGTAAAGAGAATTTCGTCTGGGGTTCGCCAAAAAGTAAGAATGTGGATTATAAAATTGAGCACCCAATATTTTCAAAAGACAATAAAGGAAAACCAATTATTTCATATATTGACCAATTTCCAGAACCTCAAAGTTTGAAGCAAGGACTGTATTTAAATAATTTATCAGAGTCTTTAGAGGGTAGTAAAAAACTTATTTCTTTCAAACTACCACCAGGTTACTCAATTTTTTCAAATAATTATTTCATGTTACATGGAAGAAAAGCATTCAAACCTCATCCTAAACTTTATAGAGAATTACTAAGACAAAGAGGTGTTTTTTATAAGTGAAAAGATTTATAATCTTTTTTTTGATCATAATTAGTTTAAATAATTTATCTATGGCCGATGAAAAAAAAGCATATTTTGCAGGTGGATGTTTTTGGTGTGTTGAAGAAGCATTTGAACAAACTTCTGGAGTTATAAAAGCCATTTCAGGTTATACTGGAGGATACGTAAAAAATCCTACTTATGAACAAGTTACATACAAAAATACTGGCCATTATGAAGCTGTAGAAGTTGTCTATGATCCAAAGAAAGTTTCATACGATCAACTACTAGATATTTTTTGGAAAAATATTGATCCCTACGATGCCCAAGGTCAATTCTGTGATAAAGGATCCAGTTACCTTACTGCAGTATTTTATCAAAATGATGAAGAAAAAAATGCTTTCGAGAATTCAAAAAAAAGATTAGGAAAGCCAGATATTGCTAACTTTGCGACACATATAAAAAAGTTAGATATTTTTTATCCAGCAGAAGATTATCATCAAGATTACTATAAAAAAAATCCTATCAGATATAAATTATATAAAAATGGATGTGGTCGCGTTGAGAGATTAAAAAAAATCTGGGATTAGTTTTTTTTTGAAAAATACCTCAAAATAAAAGGTATTGAAAATATAATTAAAAATATCCTTAAAAAGTGATGATAAGTAACAAACAGGGGATCAATATTATACGCTATACTTATAACAACCATCTCATGCAATCCACCTGGAGCAAAACTTAGGAAAGCTGCCATAAAATCAAAACCTAGGAAAACTTCTAATAAGTATGCAAAAATAGCTGCTAATCCTAAAAGCAAAACAGAAACAATAAAACCATGAAATGAATAATAGCCAATTTCTTTAATTGGCAATCCACTTAAGCGACAACCAATTGCAGACCCTAAAAATACAAATGCTACATTTATAAAAAAATCTGGAAATCTAGCTGTTGTAATTTCTAAGGTGTAGAAAAAACCACAAAAAATCATCGCAGCTAGAATTGGAGCAGATGGTATCTTTAATTTTGTCAAACCAATTGATCCAATTTGGGATATGCCTAAAAGGAAAATTAACTCTAGAAAATATCTTAAATTATAAACTGGATTATTACCATGAGATGATATTTCTTGGTATCCAACTTGGGTAACAAAAACAAAAGGTAAAATTAAAACTATAAATAGAACTCTTGTAGCTTGGGGAATTACTACTTGTCCACTTTCTTTTTTACTATCTGTCATTTGATTGATTGCTGCCGCTATTACAACAAACGCGCCAGGTAATCCTGCTAATACAGAAACCAATTTTTTAAATTTACAAACTTTATAGAAATAAAAAGCAACAATTACTGATCCAATTATTGTGCAAATAATCATTGCAATTGATGAATAGATCCACAAATGTATTTTATAAAGTAATGAGATATTAAAAGAGCCAGCCAAAATTACACCAATTATAAGAAGTACTGGTAAAAAGATTTTTTTATCAAATGTAATTTTATACTTTGTTAATGAAACAAATAAATTCAATAATAAAGCTCCAAGTAACCATGGCAAAGGTAAATGGATTAAAGTTGCAAGGTAACCTCCAATTGCACCTATGATAATACTTTTATAACTTTTTTTTATAGCTTCAAAATATTTTTTCATTTTTACCCTTTTTCTTCAATTGCTAAATATTTTTTAAAATCTAATAACTTCAGAGTATCATTTGATTTGTTTTTAAATTTAGGAATTTTATTTTTTTTAATCAAATCTAAAGTTTGTTTAGTTGAGTCTATATACCCATTTAATATCTGCTGAGAAAATAATGCAAATTTAAATTTATTTTTACTAACATCACTTAAAGTGAATTTAATGTTTTGAGTAATATTAAGCATTAAAGGGATATTTTTTAATTTTTTATTTATGATGTTTAATTGTTTTATTGAGTTAATACCCGTAATAAAAATACAGTCAGCTCCTAACTTTTTAAAATGCAAAGCTCTTGAAATAGCCTCATTAAGCGAACCTGTGGTCAAAGCATCTGTTCTTGCAACAACTAGGATATTTTTATTTTCTTTTGCAGCTTTAACTGCAGTTTTAACTCGTTCCTTTGCCTCTTGAAGGTTCAGTAGTTTAACATGATCAGTTAACGCGCATCTTTTTGGAAAAACTTGATCCTCTAACACTAGCGCTGATGCACCGGCATCTTCTAAATCTTTTACAGTTCTATAGACGTTAGCAAGTCCACCAAATCCAGTATCTGCATCTACAATTATTGGTAATTTTGTATGGCTACAAATTTTTCTAGTCGCATCAACTAATTCTTTTTGAGTAATTAAACTAGCATCAGGAAAACCTAAACTTGCAGAAGATAAAGCAAATCCTCCAATAAATGAAATTTTAAATCCTTTGCTCTCGATTAATTTTGCAGACAAAGGGTCATGACAAGTAGGAAGATGATAGGTTTTTTTATCTTTTAAAAATTTTCTTAAGCGTAAAGTTTTTTTATTCATTTGATAATAATTCTTTTAATTTATTGTGGTAGCTTGATAGTATTTTATAGTACTTTGGCACTGACTTGTTGGTAAAAAATTGTTTCCATCCAGATACACTTATTGTTCCTTTGAAATTATCTTTTTTATCAAAAACGGGAACAGCTACACTAGCAATATTATCTAATCTCTCACCTGTAGTAAAAATATAACCTTTTTTGTCTATTTGATTTTTTAGTTCTAAAATATCTTCAGTATAAGCTAATAAAACCTTTCCTGTAGCTGATTTTAATTCAAATGTCGTACCTTCTACAACATAATGATTTAACTCAGATTTAGAATTCACACGATATAGGCATACTTTTTTATTTCCAGCTTTTATCCAATAACCTGTCGACTGGCCTGTAGCCTCACAAACTTCACTTAAAATTTCTTTTATTTCATTTCCGATTTTAAAATTCGAATTATAAATTGAACCAAGTTTCCAACTCCCGGGGCCAAGGCGATAACTTCCATTAATTTCATTTTTAATCAGGAAATTATGCTTTATTAGAGAACTGCATATCCTTAATATCGTTGATTTATTTAATTGAGTGATCACTGTTAATTCTTTTAAAGAAATACTTTTATTTGCATCATCGAATGAATTTAAAATTTGGAAAGCTTTATCTAATACTTTTATGGTACTCATAGTGTTTTACAATGTGAAACATCATTTTATATTCTAAAATTTGTTGACAATCTATATTTTTTTTGCAGAACTATATTTTTTATAAAATAGGGGAGATTAAGATGGGCAAAGCTTACACACCAAATATTAAATCAGATAAAGGTAAAAACTTAACTAAATACGTAGCAGAGTTTGTTAAAAAAAATAAATACAACTCAATACCAAAAAATGTCGTTGAATTAGCAAAAAAACATATTCTAGATGGCTTCGGTCTAGCGTTATCAGGCTCAGTCGCAAGAACTGGGGATTACTTATTCAAGCATATTAAACAGAATTCAGCGAAAGGTAGAGCAACAGTAATCGGTTCTAAAATGAAAGTTACTTCACGTTTTGCAGCTTTGGCTAATGGTACTGGAATTCACTCAGACGATTATGATGATACGCAACTTGCAGTACAAAAAGATAGAGTTTACGGGTTACTTACTCACCCGACAGCACCATGTTTACCAAGTGCTTTTGCAGAAGGTGAATTAAAAAAAATTAACGGTAAAGACTTTTTAAATGCATATTTAATTGGTATTGATGTTGAATGTAAAGTTTCAGAGGCAATGTCACCAAGACACTATCAGCATGGTTTTCACTCGACTGCAACATGTGGAACTTTGGCTTCTGCAGCTGCAGCAGCAAAAATTAGAGGATATAATGTTGATCAAATACAAAGATCTTTAGCAATTGCTGCATCATTAAGTGCAGGACTAAGAGAAAACTTTGGTACAATGACAAAACCACTTCATGCAGGAAGAGCAGCCGAGAGTGGAGTTGTTGCTTGTGATTTAGTTGGATATGGATGGTCTGCAACTGATAAAATTTTAGAGTCACCAAGAGGTTTTTTCCAAGCTCATGGTGGTGGATATAATTTAAATTCAATCAAAGGTCAGTTAGGTAGACCTTGGACTTTCTCTAAACCAGGTATTTCAATTAAACCGCATCCATGTGGATCTTTAACACACCCTGGGATGACAAAAATGCTAGAACTGATTTTAAAGCATGACATCAAGCCACAAGACGTCGTTAAAGTTGATGTGGGCACAAACCATAACATGCAAAATGCATTAATCCATCATAGACCAACTAATGAGTTCCAAGCGAAATTTAGTATGGAATATTCTATGGCAATTTTATTAGTTCAAAGAAGAGCTTACATACCTGAATATCAAGACAAAAGAATTAATAAGCCAGATGTTCAGAAAATGTTAAGAAAAATTAATTTCTATAAAAATAAAGTTGCTGAGGCTGCAGGTTATGACAAGATGACAACTATTATTGATATTTATCTTAAAAATGGAAAGAAAATATCTGGTAGAGGTGATTTCGGTAAGGGAAGCCCAATGATCCCAATGTCTTACGATGAAGTAGCAGATAAATTCTTAGGTTGCTGTGAATTTGCTAAATGGTCTAGCAAAAAATCTAAAGCACTGATCGAAACAGTTAGGCATTTAGAAAAAGTTAAAGATATTGGAAAATTAAGCAGTTTACTATCTAAATAGTTTTCTATGAAAGTAGCCATAATCGATGATTACCAGGGTGTAGCTGAACAATTAGTTGATTGGTCAAAATTCAAAGATAGTTGTGAAATCAAAGTTTTTAACCAACCTTTTGAAAACGAGGACCATGCTATAGAAAATCTTAAAAGTTTTAATGCTCTACTAATAATGAGAGAAAGAACTCCAATGACAAAAAAGCTGATGGACGGTTGCCCAAATTTAAAGTTTATCGCTACAAGTGGAATGAGAAATTTAGGCATTGATCTAGAACATGCTAAATCAAAAGGGATTATAGTTTCCGGATCAGAAGGTAATAAATACCCTACTGCAGAATTAACTTGGGCTTTGATTCTGGGTCTTGCAAGAAACATAAAGCAAGAGTCTGAAAATATGTACCAAGGTTACTGGCAAACAACTATTGGATTTGAACTTAAAGGAAAAACTCTTGGGATAATGGGTTTAGGAAACCTTGGAAGTATGGTTGCTAAGGTAGGAAAAGCTTTTGGTATGGAGGTTATAGCTTGGAGTGAAAATTTAAAATTGGCGCATGCAGAAAAACATGATGTCATAGCAGTAACTAAAGAAGAGTTATTCGAAAAATCGGATTTTTTAACAATACATTATCTTTTAAGTGATCGGAGTAGAAATTTAGTAAAATATGATGATATTTCAAAAATGAAAAAAACTGCTTTTATAATAAATACATCAAGAGGACCAATTATAAATGAAGATGATCTTATAAAAGCATTACAGGATGAAATTATTGCAGGCGCTGGCCTAGATGTTTATGAAATAGAGCCATTACCAGAAAATCATAAATTACGATTTTTACCAAATGTTTTGTTAACACCACATATAGGATATGTAACATTAGATAACTATGCCAAGTGGTACAATCAAATGGCCGAAGATCTTCAAGCTTTTCTAGATGGACAACCTATAAGAGTTTTGAACTAAAATAAATTGTAACATAATTGTAACATTTTTTATGATAATTTTAATCAATGAGTTTTACAAGATTATCTCGTTTTCTATTAGCATTAATTTTAATATTTTTTTCGGTATTAGGAATTGCTAAAAAATTAGATGATTTTAAAATTTTAAAGTCTTTACCTCAGTTATCATTTAAACCAGAATTTAAA
>CENJ01035618.1_pt1 | contig 37159 bp, 32 predicted proteins | sample 356161 | NCBI WGS metagenome assembly CENJ01 (sample SAMEA2619531, study PRJEB7988) | marine metagenome | biome: marine biome (ENVO:00000447); feature: surface water layer (ENVO:00002042); material: "saline water (ENVO:00002010), including plankton (ENVO:xxxxxxxx)" | depth 5 m | reverse complement strand
TTAAATTAATCTGAACTAATTCTGATGAAACGTACCATTTTATTTCTTTTTTTAATCCTAGTTAATTTTTCATTTGCTCAAAAAAAGGAGTTGCGAAAAGCACAAAAGCTTTATGATGCAGGCGATATCGCTGCAGCCCAACAAGTATTGACTGAATTTCAATCGCTTCTTGAAAATTCCGATGAAAAAACAAAACCTAATTACAATTTCCTTAAAGGTAAAATTGCCAGAGTAAATAAGGAGTTTCAAATTGCCTATGATATATTAATGCCCCTAAAGGAGGTGGCCGCATTGCAGACCAATGTGAGTCAAGAATTAAACTTATTGGCTGCTGATATTGTTAATAGTGCCATTGACGACAACGCCAAGAATGATTTTGAATCCTCCGCGAAAAAACTTTATCTGGCTTATCAAATCGATAAAGAGGCGAACGAAGATTATTTGTATTTTGCTGCTTCCAGTGCTGTCAATGCCTCACTCTATGAGACGGCTTTGGAGTATTACATGGCATTAAGAGACTTAAATTATACAGGGATTGAAACCAAATATTTTGTTACTGAAGTTAAGACTGAAAATGAAATTGAGGTAACGGAATCTGAATATGGAATCTACAAAAAATCAAAGACCTACAAAGATTTTAGGGAAGAGAAAACCCCTTCCAAATTCCCCGAAATAGTTAAAAATATCGCCTTGATTTATGCCCAAATGGGTGATAATGAAAAGGCAATGGATGCGGTAAAAGAAGCAAGACTTTCTAATCCTAATGATATTAACTTAATCTTGACTGAAGCCAATATTTACATTCAACTTGATGAAAAAGCAAAGTTTCAATCTTTAATGAGTGAGGCCATAGCTCAAGACCCCGATAATGCAAATTTATTCTACAACTTAGCTGTTGTAACTGCCGATTTGGGCGACAAAGCGGCTGCAATGAAGTACTACCAAAAGGCAATTGAAATTGATCCTAATTATCAAAATGCATACCTTAATATGGTTGCTTTAATTTTAGAGGGAGAACAGCAAATCGTTGAGGAAATGAACAGTCTTGGGACATCTGCCAAAGACAATGCACGTTATGACGCATTAAAATTAGATAGAGAAAACTTATATAAAGAATGTATACCAATTCTTAAGAAGTTAATAAATCTTGATAAAAACGAAGATGCAATTAAGACGTTAATGAATATCTACGGTACACTCGGAGATAACGCTGGTTTTAAAGAAATGAAGGCTTTATTGGAAGATTGATTCCTTCCCTAAATAATATTTTAAAACCTCCTAACGGAGGTTTTTTTATATCATTTTTTTGATAATCCTGAGTTTGTGGGTGTGCTTTTCCCCATTGTAGATACCTGACTGATCTATTCGATCAATTCTGACCGTTCCGTGGGCGTGAATGATATGGTGGTTTTCTAGTAATAAGCCTACATGAGTAATATTGCCCTCTTGGTCATCAAAAAAAGCTAAATCACCTGCCTCACTTTCTTCAATAAAACTTAGGGTTTGTCCTTCATTAGCCTGTTGATAGGCATCCCTACTTAATTTAATACCATTGATCTTGTAAACGATTTGCGTGAACCCTGAACAATCAATGCCGAGTGGTGTTCTTCCTCCCCATAGATAGGGAGCATTGAGGTACATAAATGCGGTTTTGGCTAACGCTTTTTTATCTGGTTTTGGGGATTGGGATTCCCCTTCAAAAGCATGGTTAAGCGTTTTAACGGCTCTTAGATCACTACCGATAAGAATAGGGAAAATTAGATTTTCCTCGTTGACAATATAATTCACCAAATCCGAAGAAATTTTTTTGTCGGATGCGGTTATTTGATTATAAATTTCTTCAGTGACCTGATTTATTTGAGCTTGTGAGACCCAGCCCTCATATTCATCCCATTCCATCCTAATTTTAGCCCATCCTTTCCGCTTTTCAATGATTTTATAGCAATCTCCATAAAGCAGTTGCGAAACCATTTCACTTTTGTGATTGTATTCTTTTCTTAGAGGGATTAACCCTAGATGGCAAACTCCGTACTCCAAACTGATTACTTTATCATTTGTTGAGATGGTCAACTATGTACACAAAAATAATCAAATTGATGGCATATGCCCGTAAATACATTTTCAAAATTACAGGGTCAAGTATTAGATTTGATTAAATTTGAATTAATAACTGATTTTGAATTGAAAAACCTCTGGCGATTTATATTGACAAACCAAACTTTTATTTATAAAGGTTTACTGCTTTTAGGGAGTAGTTTTTTAGTTGTTTACTTATTTCCTAAAGGAGGAACTTTTAAATATGAATTCCAAAAAGGTAAACCTTGGCAGCATCCCACACTTTATGCACCCTTTGATTTTTCGATTCTAAAATCAGAGGCGGAACTGGAAGCTGAAAAAACAGCAGTTCTTGATCTCCAAAGCAGGTATTACAGAGCAGACTTGGAGATTGTTAATGAAGTCAAAAACACTTTTGCAATCCAGTTCCCTAATTTTTTCAGAATTCCAGCTTCAAGTGATGAATATAACCAGTTGTTTAATTATGGAACAACGCTCATCGAAAAAATATATAATTATGGTGTGTTGCCTATTGGTCTTGAGAATCAAGGTAACAAATCTGTTTTCTTGATTAAAGGAAATAGTGAGTTTACGGTCAACATAGAGGATTTTATAAGACTGGAGGTTTTAAGGGATGAAATGGGAAAATTAATTGCACAATCCAGCTACCAAGAATATTTTGATGTGATTTATCAATTATTTTTTGAGGCGGTTCAACCGAATGTAAGTTTGGATGAAAAATTCACCAAAAACGCTTTGGATGAGGCCGTTAAAAAAGTGTCTGTGTACAGAGGTTTGGTTCAACGGAATTCAAATATTATTTCTAATGGGGAGGTGGTAGAAGGCGACAAATATCTTGCTTTACTATCTCTAAAAAATGAATATGCTTCTAAGCTTTGGAATGAGTACAGTTATTATTGGATCATATTTGGTTACACTATTTTGGTGGTACTAACTTTTTTCTCTTTGATACTTTTTATAAATAATTACCGCCCCGCTATTTTTGATAATAATTTGGAAATAACTTTTATTTTCCTAAACATGGTTGGGATCATTGCATTAACTACGCTGGTTGTTAATTTCGATGTCAAGTTTTTGTATGCAGTACCCATTTGTATTTTACCACTTATTTTAAAGACCTTTTTTGATCCTAGATTGGGTTTATTTACCCATGTAATCACCATTTTGAATCTCGGTTTTATTGTACCCAATAGCTTTGAATTTGTCTTTTTACAAATCATTGCAGGTATCGTAACCATACTCTCAATTACCCAATTACAAAACAGGGCAAATCTTTTTATCACTGTCGGTCGAATTGTTATGATTTACCTTTTGGGGTATGTTGCATTTACGATCATCCACGAGGGACAAATATCCAAAGTGGATTTTGTCATTATAGGATTATTCCTACTCAATGGTCTTTTGACTTTGTTTGCCCAACCTTTAATCTATCTCTATGAACGGATATTTAAATTGGTGTCAGATGTATCACTTTTAGAGCTTTCAGATACTAACACAAAATTACTTAAAGAATTATCTAATCAAGCTCCCGGGACATTTCATCACTCTCTTCAAGTGGCTAATCTTGCTGAAACGGCCGCAGCAGAAATCGGAGCTAACACTTTATTGGTTAGGGTAGGAGCGTTGTATCACGATATTGGAAAAATGAAAGCACCTACTTATTTTTCGGAGAACCAAACAGGAAGTGTTTCACCACATGAGGAACTGTCACCTGATCAGAGTGCAAAAATTATAATCAATCATGTCTATGAGGGAATTGAGGTGGCTAAAAAAAATAAACTTCCCGACCGAATAATTGATTTTATTAGAACGCACCACGGAACTTCTTGGGTTTATTATTTTTATAAAAAAGCGCAGGAGTCTAATGAAACCATCATTGATAAAGACTATCAATACCCTGGTCCGAAACCTTTTTCAAAAGAAACGGCAATTCTGATGATGGCTGATGCTGTTGAAGCCGCATCAAAAAGTCTGAGAGAACCCACTGTAGACAAAATTCAGCAGTTTGTAGATTCCATTGTGGATAAACAAATTGATGAAAAACAGTTTAATGATTGTAATATAACCCTTTCAGAGATTGAGACAGTCAAAAAGGTACTCTCAAAAAAGTTAATAAATATTTATCACCTCAGAGTGGAATATCCTGAGTAGTGGGTTAGATAATTGGACAAAAACTATTGTTTTGTTGATTAGTAACAATTACATTTGCATTTGCAATTTGGAGAGGTGCCAGAGTGGTAATGGAGCAGATTGCTAATCTGTCAACGTGTAAGCGTTGCCAGGGTTCGAATCCCTGTCTCTCCGCTTAATAGCTTGTAAACCCCTATTAACACTAGGGGTTTGTTTTTTTGGTAACGGTTTTGGTGATGGTTCAGCTAATGGCTAGTTACTTTTTCTGGATTTTTTTTTCCTATATTAGAAAATTGAAAAAAAATCATGAGGCAATTAATTACAACATCATTTGTGCTATTGACAATTTTAACAGCAGCTTGTCAAGAAAAAGCGCCTGTAAGCTCATTAACATCCATCGAATATTCTGTTACAACGGAAATTAACTATGCCGGAAATAGCAATATGGCTCACACCTTGGATGTCTATTTACCTAAAAACAGGAAAAGTGATAAACTCCCCGTTATTGTAAAAATACATGGAGAAAGTGTTTTGTGGGGAAATGGTGATAAAATGTGGGGTGGAGATACCCCTTTTCTATCCTACTTAAGTGATGGAAGCTATGCTTGTGTAAAAATCAATTATCGTCTCAGTACAGAAGCAAAGTGGCCGTCACAGTTAAACGATTGTAAAGCTGCCATTCGTTGGATTAAAGGCAATGCGGAAAGATTTGGATTTGATAAAGATAAAATAGCGGTTCAAGGTGAGCTCGCAGGTGGCCATTTGGCTTTAATGTTAGGCTTAACTAATAATGAAAAATCATTGGAAGGGGATTTAGGAAACCATCTAAACCAGGACAGTATAATAAACTGCGTCGTTAGTGGTTTTGCTCCAACGGATTTAGAGAAGCTTGGTGGAGAAGAGGTTGAAGCACTTCTTGGGACAACAACTGATAATTTTATAAAAAAAGCTGGGGAAGCGTCACCAATCAATTGGGTTTTAAATGGAACACAATTACCTATATATTTATTTCAAGGCAATGCTGAAAAAAAAGTACCGATGGCGCAAACGGATTTATTTTATAAACTATTAAAAGAGGCTAAATTTAAAGAGATATACTATCAAGGAATAACCAATGGCAGTAAAAGAAATTTACAAAATGATTCCAAAGGCAGAGAATTTATTGCTTCCGCTATTGAAAATTTCTACAAAAAGCAACTGCTATCGCAAGAAGTAAAAATAGAAGTTTCGGAATTATCTGTTAAATCACCATTGATAAGAGGAGAAAGAAGGTAAACATGAAAAAAATACTAACAATATTATTATTATATCCGCTGATTTCAATAGGGCAAAAGCTAGACTACGCTGAGGAGTTTGCCTATGATATCCACAGAAACCTTGATTATGCTGGAAATGGCAATATCCGTCAGGCTTTAGATATTTATATTCCACAAAACAGAATTTCTGAGGAGTTACCTGTGGTTGTTTATATTCATGGAGGTGGTTGGAGAAGAGGAAGTAAAAATTATGCCGGGCGAGGTTTACCTTTTTTAAGAACAGGTCGATACATTTTTGCTGCAATCAATTATCGTTTAGTAGACGAGGCTCCTATTTTAGAAATGGTTTACGACTGCAAAGCAGCCATTCGATATCTGAAGTCAAATGCTGAAAAATATGGTATTGACAAGAGTAAAATTGGTGTTTGGGGTACCTCAGCGGGAGGACATTTGTCGGCAATGATTGGCCTCACTTCCTCATCAAAAGCACTTGAGGGAGATATTGGAAATTTTAAAAATGAAAATGGCGCTGTAACCTGTGCAGTCAATGCTTTCGGCCCTTCAAATTTTCTTACCCAATTTAAACGCTTTGAAGAAGCGCTTGAAAAATCGGAAAGATTTGAATCTTTTTTTAATAGTGACATGGAGGCAGTTAAGCTGACCTCACCAATTAACCATGCTGATGCCGATTGTATTCCGTTTTTTATCTATCACGGAGCAGAAGACAAAACCGTGTCAATTAAAGAGTCTGAGAACTTATTTAATAAGCTTCAAATATCCGGAGCCGAAGAAATTTACTTTCAAAGAATTACTGATGGCCCACATAGTGTAAGGCACGAACGAATTACACAACAAATGATTAATTTTTTTGACAAGTACTTACATGATGATAAATCGGTAATAGTAGATGACAGCGAATTTTCATTGAACTGATTTTCTAGAGTCTTCATACAAAGTTTAAAATTTCTTCTATTTAGCTGATAGCGATAAAGGAGACTAAAACAATCTCCACATGCTTAATGGAACAAACACTGATATGACGTGTAATGAAGTTAAACATGAATTTGCGAATGTACCTTAACTATGTCACAATTCAACCGGTAAAAGGGGTACGGTTATGTTAACATTAGAATCAAAATTGGTGATTCTTAGCTATTTGTATATAAATATAGGACAACAGCGGATAAAGCAAAAAGAGTCTGTCTCTCAGTTTAATGGCTTATTAACCCTAATAAAAATTATGATTTTTATTTGCTATTTATTTCACTTAAATTGGATGCGCGCTAATATTAAAAACACAAACATGATTTCTAAAAAGACTATCCGAATTGTCTGGCTATTTTCCTTTTTATTGATTTTAGGTTGCAAATCAAAAAACTCTGAAACCAATAATACAGTCGCCAAACAAGAAAAAACCATGAAATTAGAACAGCTAAAAGATAGGCTTAAAGGTGCATGGGTCGCTCAAACGGTTGGAGTAACCTTTGGCGCACCTGTTGAATTTAAGTTCAATTCCACTTTGATCCAAGATTATCATCAACTTAAATGGGATGAGAATTCTCTAAAGGATGAGTATGAAACTAAACCTGGCACCTATGATGACATCTATATGGATTTATCATTTATGAAAGTGATTGAAGAAGAAGGTGTAGATGCCCCCGCGACTTCTTTTGCGCAATCATTTGCTAACGCAGATTATGAGTTGTGGTTCGCAAACCAAACCGCTAGATACAATATTCAAAACGGGTTGACTCCACCTGAATCGGGTCATTGGATAAACAACCCCTGTGCAGATGATATTGATTTTCAAATTGAAGCTGATTTTGCTGGATTAATGAATCCGGGAATGGTCAATTCGGCAGTTGAGATTTGTGATAAAGTTGGGCATATTATGAATTATGGAGATGGCTACTACGGAGGAGTATTTGTTGCTAGCCTTTATGCACTATCACTTGTCTCCGATAGTGTAACTGAAATTCCATCTATAGTACAACAGGCAATTAATGTTATTCCGTCAGAGAGTAACTTCTATAAACTTATAAGTGATGTCATTCAATGGCACAAAAATGATCCATTGGATTGGAAGGCAACTTGGTACAAAGTTAATCGTAAATGGAGTTCCGAAGTTGGATCTCCAGTAGGAGTCTTTAGGCCTTTTAATATTGATGCAAAAATAAATGCTGCATGGGTAGTAATGGGATTACTTTATGGCAACGGAGATTTCACCAAAACTTTTGAAATCGCCACGCGTTGTGGTGATGATGCCGATTGTAATCCCGCGACTGCTGGTGGGATACTCGCCTCAATAGTTGGTTATAGTAATATTCCCGATTTTTGGACTCAGGGACTTGATAAGGTTGAAGACCTCCCTTTTATGGGAACTGACATCGCTTTAATCGATGCCTACAAGCTTTCTGAAAAACACGCCATTGATATGATCATCAAAAATGGAGGAAGTCTAGAAGGTAATGATGTGAATATAAAGATCCAAACCCCAAAAACAATTCCCTTAGAAGTTGCTTTTGAAGGTCATTACCCGAAAGAGTTGGTTACTCCCAATCAAACAAAAAATGAAATTTCGTTTGAATTTGATGGGATTGGCTTCGCAATAGCAGGGGGTACAATAAAAAAGAATCTACAAGGGAAAGACTATATTTTTCAGACAGCAATGTATTTAGACGGTGAGCTGATTGAAAAAGTAATGCTCCCAACGGAAATTAATAAAAGAAGGTTTACGCTTTTTTGGAAATACCAATTGAAAAAAGCGAATCATAAAGTCGTAATTAAAATTTTAAACCCTACAGATTCGGCAAGCCTTTCCTTGAGAGATGTTGTTATTTATGATGATAAACCGTTTAGTGTGAAACTCTAAATCAAGATTAAGCTTTACCATATATTTTAATTTTATCCGATAATTTTTTAAATTATAACGATAATATTTCCAAACCATAAATTAAATGATCAAGAGTTTGAATATAATTTTGTCAATTGTTTTTTTATTACTGACTATTATTATTTGTTCAGGTCAGAATAAGAATCTGAACAAGCCGAATGTTTTATTTATTGCCGTTGATGACTTAAACGATTGGACTGGTTATATTGGAGGGCATCCACAAGCAAAAACACCCAATATTGACCGCTTAGCAAAAAAAGGTGTTGCATTCACTCACGCATATGCTTCTGCACCACTTTGTAACCCATCTAGAGTTAGTTTGCTCACAAGTATACTCCCCTCAAATTCAGGTGTTTATGGCAATGCAGAAGCTAAGTTTAGGAAAAAAATACCTGATGCTGTAACACTAATGCAGTATTTCAAACTTTACGGATATAAAACGATGGGAGCCGGTAAAATATTTCATGGGTTTAACAATCCCGGTGATGATCAATCCTGGGACTATTATCACAGGATTAATCGAAATCCTAATTTAATTCAGACCAAAAATGGGAAAATCAAATCGAAGTTTAATGGTCGTGATACTGAACTTCCACACCCAAGTCTCTTTAACTGGGGCCCGATTGACATTGAAGATGAGGAAATGCCTGACGTTAAAGTTGCCAATTGGGCAATTTCTGAATTAAATAAAAAACATGAAAAACCCTTTTTTCTCGCTTTTGGCTTTACAAAACCACACCTGCCATGGTATGTGCCCAGAAAGTATTTTGAAAAATTCCCATTAGATGAAATTATCTTACCCGAGACCATAGCAGCTGATATTGATGATCTTCCTCCATTCGGAAAAAAATTAGCTAGGGAAATCTACATACCATCAACAGGAAAAAATTTCAATGTTTCTGGCGATGTGGAACACAAACAAATTATTTCCGCCAATCAATGGAAAAAGGGGGTACAGGCATATTTAGCTACTATAAATTTTGCTGATGTCTACTTGGGAGCGGTTTTGGACGCTTTAGCGGATAGCCAGTACGCACAAAATACCATAGTTGTATTGTGGGGAGATCACGGGTGGCACTTGGGTGAAAAGGAACATTGGAGAAAACACGCCCTATGGGAGGACACAACCAGAACACCACTTGTAATCTATTATCCAGATGTAATTAAAAACGCAACCTCAATTTCTCACCCCATAAGCCTTTTAGACATTTACCCAACTTTAGTTGAAATGTGTGGCTTGCCCACAAAAGAAAATATTGACGGTAAGAGCTTTTATGAATTATTAAAGCATCCGAATCAATCTTGGGACAGACCCGTATTGATGACCTTAGGAAAGGGTAATCATGCTGTCAGAACTAAAAGATGGAGATACATTCAATATTTTGACGGTACCAATGAACTATATGATCACAATGTTGATCCAAATGAGTGGAAAAACCTTTCAGGTTTGACGAAATATAATGATGTGATAGAGACACTAAAAAAATCACTTCCAAAAACGGAAAAAAATCAATCCTATAGTCACTCGATAAACCCTAAATAAACTAGTCTGAGAATAAAAAAATAAATTAATATAAATGAATTTCTTAAAGTCAATTACGGTAATAAGTTTTTTGCTACTTAATCAATTTATAGTGGGGCAAAAACCTAAGAGCCCCAAAAAACAAAATGTAGTGGTATTACTTGTTGATGATTTAGGTTCTGGAGAATTGGTATGCTATGCAAGCAAGTATCATGAAACTCCAAATATAGATGCGCTTGCTGCAAATGGCGTAAAATTTACTCAGGCCTATTCTGGAGCTACCCTTTGCTCTCCGAGTCGAGCCGCAATTTTGACAGGAAGATCTCCTGCGAGGTTACACTTAACGGATTGGATACCTGGTCAAAAGCAAATTAATCGCAGAACATTAACCCCAGCTTGGAAAACCTATATTGATAATGAACGTATCCTGCTGCCAGAGGTTATGAAAGACAATGGATACGCAACTGCCTTTTTTGGAAAGTGGCACTTGGTTCCAAGACCTACTCCAATTGACGTTGAGCTAAACGAGCCAGAGGTACTGGATTCCATTGCCCAAATGTATAACGATCACATGCCTGAAAATAATGGTTTTGATGAAAATTATGGCGGTGATCATTCACCAAATCAAGGAGGGCGATTTCTTTACCCAAAATTCAGAAACTTTCCTGGTTTAAGTGATAAAGGAACAAAGGATGACTGCTTGACTGATATTCTAACTGATTGTGCCATAGATTTTTTAGATCGAAAAAAAGAGGTGCCTTTTTTTCTGTATATGTCTTACTACACCGTACATACCCCGATAACGGGCAAATCTGAATATGTTGAAAAGTATAGACAAAAATTAGTCGATAACCCAACTGCTGATTATTACATGAATGATCCTGGAAAAGCTGCAATGATTCAAAGTTTAGATGAGAGTGTAGGAAGAATAGTTACAAAGCTAAAAGAGATAGATCAGCTTGATAACACTTTAATTATTTTCACTGGAGATAACGGAAGTCAAGGAGATGAATTTGTTCCAAATTACAGAGGTAATAAAGGTACTGCCTATGAAGGAGGCGTAAGGGTACCATTAATCATATCTGGTCCCGGTATCGAAAAAGGCACTGTGACAGGGGTGCCAACAATCGGAATGGATTTTTATCCAACCATATTAGAAAGTGTGGGGCTACCCAAAATGCCTAATGAACATTTGGACGGGATTAGCATAATGCCCTTATTAAAATCAGAGGGAAAGTTGCCCAAACGTGATTTTTATTGGCATTACCCACATTATGACGAAACTACCCCTTACAGTTCGATTTTGTCAGGCGACTGGAAACTGATTCGGTATGCAGACGATCATAGTTTGGAATTATACAATCTGGTTGATGATCCTATGGAAACAAAAAATTTGGCAAGTTCTCATCTAAAAAAAACAAAAGAGATGGAAATGCTTTTGGATAAGGAATTAAGTGCAGTCAATGCCCAACCAGCCGTTTTAAATCCTTATTTCAAACCAAACGAATTTTCGGGGGGAATAAGGGAATACAGGCGACTTAAAGCCGAAGGAAAGATCAAATAATTATTTCATGAAAAAATTCACTTTTATCATTTTAATTGCCAGTGTTTCAAACGTTTTTAGTAACAACGCTAACAATTCAACTAAACCAAACGTAATTGTCATTATGACTGATGATCAGGGTTATCCTGAACTTTCAATACACGGAAATCCAATATTAGATACGCCCAATTTAGATAAGCTTGCCAATAATAGTGTTAGATTCAAAGATTTTCACGTTACCCCAATGTGTGCTCCCACCAGGGGAGAACTCCTTACAGGGATGGATAATGCCGTAAATCAACTGTCAAATGTTAGTAGCGGAAGGTCGCTTTTGAAACCTGGCATTCCCACCATGGGAAATATTTTTTTAGCCAACGGTTATGCAACTGGGGTTTTCGGAAAATGGCACATGGGATCAAATTATCCCTATAGACCTCAAGATCGCGGATTTGAGAAATCCGTTTGGTTTTCGTCATCCCATATTGGTTCTGTTTCTGATTTTTGGGGCAATGATTATTTTGATGATACTTATTGGCACAATGGGAAAAAGCAAAAATATGAGGGCTATTGCACAGATGTTTTCTTCGATGAATCCAAACGATTTATAGCACAATCGGTAAAAGATCAAAAACCCTTCTTTACCTACATTGCTACTAACACCCCACATGGGCCTTTACACCCTAAAGACGAAGATTTAAAGATTTTAGAAAAAAAATTTTCAGAGTCATCGTTTGCTGATAATAAGGCGCTAAAAAGTTATCTCCCCCATTATCTCGCAATGATTAAAAACATTGACGAAAATATTGGCGATTTATTAAATTTTTTAGTGCAAAATGGCGTAATGGAAAACACAATCATTCTTTTTCTAACTGACAATGGCAGCACACAAGGGAAAAATTATTTTAATGCGGGGATGCGAGGTGGAAAAACCGATTTATGGGAAGGCGGTCACAGGGTTCCCTTGTTCATTCAATGGAAAAATGGAGATTTTAAAAATATCAGTAAAGAGTTAGATGGACTTTGTAAGGCAACAGACATTCTTCCAACCTTAGTTGAATTATGCGATTTAAAAAACATCAATACCAGCAGTTTAAAAGGGATGAGCTTGGCATCAGTTTTGAGGGGTGAGAATCAAATATCAAAAGATCGAAAACTGGTAATAAATTACAGTAGGATGCCCAATTTTATAAGCTATCCTACGCCTCATGGTCAGACTATTTTGAAAAAAAATGGCGCTGTAGTCCTATGGAAACGTTGGCGCTTACTTGAATCAAGAGAGTTATACAATTTAAAAATAGATCCAAAACAAAAGGTCAACGTTTACAATGAGCATCCAGCAATTGTTAAGATTTTAGAGGATGAATTAGATAGGTGGTGGGATTCAGTTAAAAATGATGTCAATGAAGTTCAAAGGATCATCATTGGATCTGAACACGAAAACCCGACCACACTCACGGCAATCGATTGGCTTGATGTTTTTGTTGATCAGCAGCAACAAATTAGTAAAGGGGTAAGAAAAAACAGCTATTGGTGTTTAGATGTTGCCGAAGATGGGACATATGAAATTGAACTCAGAAGATGGCCCAAGGAAACCAATGCTAAAATTTGTGGCATTCCCAATATACGCGGTGGGAGAGGAGCCAAGTTAGAACCCATAGAATTCACTGCAGCAAGTATTTATATCGGTGGGGTTGAATTAATACCAATCGCCGAAAAAAAACCTTATGGATTTGAGGGGCTCACCAAAAAAGTAAGCCCTGATGACTTAGGGATTAAGTTTAATGTTAACCTTAAAAGAGGTCCAATTTATTTGCATACTTTTTTTCACATTAAAGAAAATAATAATCCAACAGGTAGCATCTCGTCCAATCAAAATCTGATTGGCGCTTATTATGCTTATATCAAAAAGATTTAATACCAATTTGTCTATACTAAAACACACAAAATGAAAAATTTATACTTTATGATTTTATTGTTTATTGGCCTTCAATTTACTGTCGGTCAGGACAATCACATTAAAAAAATTATGCCCAATCAATGGGAGGAATTTAAAACCCTAGATGAATCTGGATTACATGGCTACAGGGTGAATCTATGGAGATACAATAGACTTAAATTTATGTTGAACACTCCCTTCTTGATTGAAGGGTTTGAGCGAAGGCCAGGGAGCCATACTTGGCAGGGAGAACATATCGGTAAGTGGATACACGCAACTACGCTGGCCTTGAATGCACAACCCGGGCTTAATTCAGTATATGAGTACGATAAAGATTTCCCCTGGGACATTAAAGATAAATTGGACAATATGGTATCCAGATTGCTTGCAACCCAACTTGAGAACGGTTATATGGGAACTTATACTGAAAAAGACAGGTTCATGAAGTTGCTTGATAATGAGTCCATTGGTGGCGGTTGGGATGTTTGGACACACCGATACAACCTCTACGGCCTTTTGACTTATGAAAAATACTATCCCAATGAAAAAATAATAACTGCTTGTAGAAAAATGGGTGATTTACTTATAGAAGTTTTTGGGGAGGGAAAAGCTGATATAACCAAATATGGAACAAGACAAGGAATTTCCTCAATGACAATTTTAGAGTCGGTCATGATGTTGTATGAAAGAACCTTAGACAAAAAATATTTAGATTTTGCAGAACATCTGGTCAGCGTAAGTGAGCAGAATGATAAATTAAGGTTGATGGGAAATATGTTAGCGGAAGGAAGTGTAGTTGACTCTGGAGAAGGTAAAGCTTACCAACTGATGGCAAATCTTCTTGGATACCTCAGATTATACCGTTGTACTGGTAAACAGCAATACTTGACCACTGTTCTCAATGGATGGAATGATATCGCAGCCAACCATATTTTGGTAACTGGAGGGCCGTGGAGCAGACAAATGAGCTATAATGGTAACAAAGAATGTTTTGCTCATCAAGATGCTTTTCATCCTGAAAAAATATATGTAGAGGGTTGCTCTGATGCTACATGGATGCAGTTAAATATTCATCTTTTTGAATTTACTGGTGAGACAAAATACTTTAACGAAGCAGAGAGGACTTTAATCAACAGTGTATATGGACACCAAGATACAGACGGTTACAGTTTTTGTTATTACACCAGTCCTAATGAAAAACTTCCTGCTTACGGTCCATTTATTCACTGTTGTGCGTCTAGCTTACCTAGAGGTATGGAAATGTATTCAAATCACCTCGTTGGAAAAATAGCGAACAATCTTTCTGTTAATTCACTTTTTCCATTTTCAGGTAAAATAGCTGATGAATTCGGTGGCGGAACTATTGAAATTAAAGGTGATTTTCCTTATAGTAATGAAACTAATATTGTTCTTAATCTGAACAAACAAAAGGAATTTGTTTTAGAATTTAGAATTCCTAAAAATACAACGCTTAAAAGCGTTAAGGTCAATGGTGAAAAAATTAAGCCTACTAAAAATGATAGGGGACAATACGAAATACGAAGATATTGGAATAAAAGCGATCAAATTTCTTTAGGTTACAATTTTGAGCTTAAAGCCCATATTCAAGGTGGGGAGCTTGATGGAAATTGGGTAGCTTATACCTACGGACCAATGACTCTTGCTGAAAAATTAAATTCAAAAAAAGATTTTAAATCTCAAGGGGATAAATTCAATAGAGCTGTCAAAACCAAAAGCATTGATGAAAACGAACCTTTTGAGAACAATCAAAGTACAGCTGAGGCGTTTTATCTAGAGAAAATTGGTAAAATAGACTCCAATGAATTAAAATTTAAAATTTCAAATACAGAAACCTTATTGGTTCCCTACTTTAAAACTGGCTCAACTTTTTCAGGTCCTAGGACTTATTTCAGGTTAGGAAAACAATAATTTTTGAACAGTTACATGCTGGTGGATACTGGCAATGAATCAATGTATCCAAGATTAACTAAAAAATCATCTACTTTTCTGATTGTATCCACAAAAGGACCGTTAGACGCTATTCCGAAATTAAAAAATCCATGGTTTTGCCCTTTATACATATGCAAATGGCATTCATTGCCAAATTTCTTCATTTTCTGATTGAATAGTTCAGCCGTCCTAGGATTGACTTTATCATCCTTATCCCCATGAAAAATAATGGTTGGAGGTGTTTGATCGTTTATGAAATTATAAGGTGAAAATAGCTCAGGCTTAACACCAAATCTCGATATTGTCATATTTTGAGCTCTAGCTTCACTGAATTGGTATTCTTCTACCGATGAATTGATGAGTGCTGGATTGAACAATATCATTGCATTGGGTTTTGAGCTTATACTCAAGTCTTCATTTTCTTCATCAAACATGGAGATAGTTCCTGTGGCGGCAGCTAAAGCACCTCCTGCTGAACCCCCACTAGCAACAATTCTGTTGGGGTCAATACCCAAAATTTCTGAATGTTTTCTAACCCACCTAATTGCAGATTTAGCATCATTGAGGCATTTGATAGGTTTTGTTTTATTTCTTGATAGTACTCTGTAGTCAACAACTATTGAAACCATTCCTCTGGCACTGAGGTATTTTGAATGCTCCACAAACTGATTTGGCGTACCTATTCTAAATCCTCCTCCGAAGAAAAAAACAATGGCGGGCTTTTTCACTGAATCATTAACCTTAGATCGGTTAAAAACCCACAAATTTAATTTGGTGTCATCAATGACTTTATAAGTATAAGTGGTATCACTATCAATTTCTGGCGGCCAATTATCAAGGTTTTCATTTGAACCAAATTGTGCCTGTAATATTGCGGGAAGTACGAATAGTAAATATTTAATTGTTTTCATAATAGTCTGATATTTTAATGGTTAATTAACCTCCAGAAAGATGGTTGAATCCTATTGGTCAACTTTAACTCTGGACGTTTTATTCAATTTTTTATGGTTATGGTTTAAGTATATTAAAATCATATCAAAATAATAAATAAAACCAAATTAGGATACTCCAGACCTATATATGCGCTCTTGAAGTTTAGGTTTTTTTGAAAAATAATTGCGCACTACTTACAACTATTCCAATTTCCAAGACAGTAACCAGTTGATGTTGGATGCTTTGGAATAAATAGATTCCCATCCCCAATGCCCTGAATTAGGTGACTCAAATTTGATGTTGGCGCCATTCGCCTCAAGTGAGTCGGCCATTTTCTGAGCCATACTATAGGAGGATATGGCATCGTTTTTTCCGTGACTCATCCATATGGGAATATGCTTTACCTTATTTGCCAATGAAACATAGCTATATGGACCGTGGTGTGGTGACAATGGCATAATTGCAGCAAAGGTATCAGGAAGATCAGCAGCGACGATAAAAGTTCCTCGACCGCCCATACTCAAGCCGGTCAGATAGATTCTTTTTTCATCGATGTTCATATTTTGCTTTATGTTTTCTATTACATCGCTTATTTTTTTTGAGTCCCAATCAATTTCCAGTTTTATCGGTGCAGCATACACATAGGGATCATCCTCAGAATAAAAAAAAGATTTTCTTATGCCCTCTCTAAATTGAAAATTTCCAACATTCGATTCAATTGTTCCGTGAAGAAAAATAACGAGTGGATATTTTTTGTCCTCGGAATAATTTTCTGGTGTTTCAACGACATAGGAATACCCACACATCCATCTTATGTCATCATCGACACATCTCTCGAAACGGTGATTGGGTGCCACATAGTCATCCCCCCAGTAGGGAAATTCACTCCATGGATCCAGCCCATTTTTTGACCACCAAGGTTTGACACCCCAATACGAATTATGGTAGGCCCCAGTTGCAAGTTCATATTTGTAGTCTGTCAATGAATTAATTTTCAATAATTCCCCAGAACTGATCGTTGGCCAGTTGTCTTCCCCTTCATTTATAGCTGTCCTAGAGGCTTGTGTTTGACATGGTGCACATGGTGCTACATATTCATAGTCATTCGCCAAGGCGGAGTCGTCAATCTGATCTTCAAGCGTTGTTTGCGAACATCCCTCTAAAACAAATCCCAAGCATAGGAAAGTTTTGACCATTAAGTTCAAATTAATTTGATTCATAGATAATTATCAATTAACGCAATAGGATGTTAATTAAAAGGTGAATCGGGGTAGATATAATTAAATCCGTTTACAACTTTTCAAAAATATACCAACAGCAGCGATAAACAAGATTTATTTTTTTTTATTTTTGATTAAAAGATAAATTGTTTAAAATGAGAAATTTAAGACCTTTTATTTTCACCATTTCTTTTCTTTTAAGCATTGGTTTATTTGGTCAGCGAGGACAAACAGGAGATAAAACTTTTGCAGACAAATATCCACCTGATGTTATCAGTCCAACCAACACCTATTTGGAAGTGGAAAATACTGTTGATCACGATATCATTGTTTGTATAAGAGATCAAAACAAAAAATATTTAAATCATGTTTACATTCGAAACAATGATAAATATATTTTTACTGGTCTGCCTATTTCAAGAATTTTCGTCCAATATAAATCAAAAGAATTCTTCTTTGAGGACAAATCTTTTACTGTGATTAACTTTGGAGAGCGCCACAATTTTTCCTTTTTCTTCGACGCTTCAAAAGAAGGTAACTTTATAATTATCTCTGAGAAAGAGTTCTTTAAGCCTTAGATATGATTTTTTAATCCATTAAGGCCTCGAGATGTGTCCTGATATTGTTCGGAATAGGCGCAGATTTGTTATTTTCTTGGTTGACGAACACATGAACAAACTCTCCATAAGCGGCAGCTTCGGATACCCCCTTTTTAAATACACTTACTCCATAAGTAACTGAGGAATTACCCACCTTCTTTACCATCAACCCGGCTTCAATCTCATCGGGATAAGCGAGACTACTGGCAAAATTACAACTCGAGTGAACGACGTAAAACACCAGAGGGTTATCTTTAATTTTAAAACAGTCTGTTTCAATTAAAAACCTATTGACCGCTGTATCAAAAAAAGAGTAATAGACTACATTATTGATGTGACCAAATAAATCATTATCCATCCAACGTGTGGTGACGGGGTAAAACTTTTTGTAATCTTCTCTTTTAATAAGTTTTTTTTCTGACATCGCTAACCATTAAATTATGTTTCCAAAACACATGTACTTAATTTCTAAGTAATCTTCAATTCCATATTTGGAGCCCTCGCGACCTTGACCAGAGAATTTAACCCCGCCAAATGGAGCCACTTCAGTGGAAACCAAGCCCTCGTTAATTCCAACCATTCCATATTCGAGTGCTTCGGCAACTTTCCAACATCGAGATACGCTCTCGGAGTAAAAGTAGGACGCTAAGCCATAGATAGTATCATTAGCCATTTCAATCGCTTCTGCATCAGTGTTGAATTTATACAGCGGCGCTACTGGGCCGAAGATTTCATCTTCGGTGAAATTCATTTCGCGTGAAGCATTTCCAATTACAGTGGGTTCATAGAAACATTCACCCATGGGTTTTCCCCCTGTTAAAATCTCTCCGCCCTTATTGATGGCATCCGCAACAAAAGATTGTGTTTTTTCCACAGCACTCTTATTGATCATCGGGCCTATACTGACACCCGCGAGCATTCCATCACCTACTTTAAGCGCAGCGACTGCTTTTGAAAGTTTTTGTGAAAATTCGTCGTAAACCTTTTCATGAACTAAAATTCGGTTAACACAAACACAAGTTTGACCTGCATTTCTAAATTTTGATACGATTGCACCCTCAACTGCTTTCTCTATATCAGCATCTTCAAATACAATAAATGGGGCGTTACCACCTAATTCCAGGCTTAATTTTTTTAGCGTACTCGCGCTTTGAGCCATTAAAATATGACCAATCCTAGTAGAGCCTGTAAAGGAGATTTTTTTCACTTTTTCACTTTCGCAAAAGAATTTTCCCATTCCTGCCGAATCTCTCCCTACCACTACATTGATAACCCCTGGAGGAAAACCTGCTATAGCAGCTAAACGTGCAATGGCAAGTGCTGTCAACGGGGATTCATAGGTAGGGCGGATTATAACGGTGCAGCCCGCGGCGAGTGCTGGAGCTACTTTTCGGGTAATCATCGCCAGTGGGAAATTCCAAGGCGTAATTGCCGCCACAACACCGATAGGTTGCTTAATGACCACTAATCTTCGGTCTTCTGTATGCGGGGGAATAACATCACCATAGGCGCGTTTGCCTTCCTCTGCAAACCATTTTACAAAAGCGGCACCGTAAGCAACTTCTCCTTTACTTTCTGTAAAAGGCTTGCCACATTCTAAAGTCATGATTTCAGCCAACTGTGCGGTATTCTCCAACATCAAGTTGTGCCACTTTTCTAATAACTCAGCTCGGTATTTGGCTGTTGTTTTTCGCCATGGTTTGAAGGCGCTATCAGCAGCATCAATGGCTTTTTCAGTGATGGCAATCCCACCATCTGCAACTGTTTTTATTTTTTCACCCGTGGCAGGGTTAAATACCTCAAAACTCGCTTCTCCTTCGGTTGTCCATTTTCCGTCAACATACGATCGGTCAAAAATTAAGTCAGTAGTTTTCATCTAAATTTTTTAATCAAATAGAATTATTTGTCGCAATGCATCTCCTTTAGCTAATCGCTCAAAACCTTCATTAATATCCTCTAATTTCATGCGGTGAGAAATTAGTTTTTCAACAGCCAGACGACCCGATTGATAGAGTTCAATGTAGGCTGGGATATCTCTGGAGGGAACACAACCACCCAAATAGGAACCTTTAATGCTTTTTTCTTGTCCAACAAGGGTCACAGGTGACAGCTCCAGTCTTGCATCTGGGTGGGGTAGTGCAGCAGTTACTGTCGTACCCCCTCTTTTTGTGGCATTAAAGGCAAAGTCTAGTGCGGGAATCGCTCCTGCAAATTCGACTGCTGTATCGACACCACCTCCCGTTAAATCCCTCAATACTTCTAAGGCATTTTTTTCAGAGGAATCGATCGTGTGGTGCGCACCTAATTGTGCTGCAATTGCTCTTTTTTCAGGATTCAGATCTGCAGCAATAATTTTTGTCGCCCCAGCCGCTTTAGCACCTAAGATTGCCGATAGACCTACCCCGCCAAGTCCTACAACCAATAGGCTATCACCAAATTTTAGCTGAGCGGTATTCACTACGGCTCCAACACCTGTCATCACTGCACACCCGAAGAGGGCAGCAATTTCAAATGGAATTTCTTTGTTTATTTTCACCAATGAGTCGACTGAAGCTACTGCCAACTCAGCAAATCCAGATACGCCGAGATGGTGGTAATAATAGTTTCCGTTATTATGAATTCTTTGGTGACCACCCAACAAAGTACCTTTTCCATTGGCTTCAGCTCCAGGCTCACAAAGCGCTGCCCTTCCTGTTTGACAATAACTACAACTGCCACAGGAGGGTAAAAAAGCAAAAACAACATGATCACCCAAAGCTAATTTTTTAACACCAGCTCCTAGAGCCACGACCTCTCCGGCTGCTTCATGACCAAGTGCCATCGGTAATGGGCGTGGGCGATTGCCGTCTATTACAGATAAATCTGAATGGCATAGGCCTGCAGCCTTTATTTTCACTACGACCTCATTGAATCCAGGATCGTCTAGGGTAACTTGTTCTATTTTTAAGGGATTGGATTCAGTATACGGTCTGTCCAATTCCATTTTGTGCAGCACAGCTGCTTTCGTATTCATTCAGTTATTTTTTGAAAATATTAAATTGATTGGGCTTGTCTTCTCCACCGTCTTTAAAAAAATTCTTTCCGTAGAGTAAAAATACTAAAAGTATTCCTACAGCAAATGCCCAGCTAGCTCCTTTTGCAACGAGTACTGCTGCAATTACCCCAGCGATACCAAGGTCTTTTTGACTTTTTGATTCCATTACCCCAATGCGAACGCTGACAAATCCCTGGATTATAAGTGTTAAGGCTAGTGCGACACCAAGAATGGGCTTGACCAAACTTACTATAGGCAGCAGTAATAAGCCTGTATTGGTTCCCCATCTAAATGAACCGCTGCCACCTATAATCGAATGCATGGCTTTTTTACCCTGTTTGTAACGCTCCACAATTACGACATGCATAGCAGCCCAAAGCGGTCCACACATCGTAATGTCTGGGCCTATAAAACTCATAATACTATTTCTCCCTCCAAATATCAGGTGAGCACGATTAGGGTTATAATCTATTTTTTCATCTGGGCGCTTCTCATCTGCTTCTTCCAAGATCGCTTGGCTTTGTAAAACATCCCCAAATAGAATAATATAAGCCGCCAAAACAGTTGGAATGGCAGTAATAAACATTTTTAGTGGTGGTAATCCGACACCAAGAACCGTGTATTCATTAAGCAAAACTTTAAAATCAGGTTTTGAAAAGCCCCAAGCTATATCTGGCCAGTTGGTCTCTTTAAAGATAGGGGCAATAAAAACAGCAAGGAGTATGATCGGGAAAATTCCCAACTTACTAATTAAAGCCAATAGCTGGTTTTTATCTTTAATTTTATTAAAATGTCTTGAATATATTAAATAAAAAGCAACACCAACAGCAACGGTTATGGTGTATGGAAAAAGATCAAACCTTCCACCAGCTTTAAAAACGGTTGTTATGGCAGCGATGCCAGCACCTATGATAACCCCCGACTTCAAGGCGGAAGGAATTAAATTCACCACCTTAGTCGCCAGCTTGGTAAGCCCAAGAAAAACGGTAAGTAAACCTAACATTAATTGAAATGCCATAAGCGCCTTAACCCGATCTGGTCCAATAGCAAAAGTTTCTACATAAACCATTACTATCGGAATTGCAGGCGTGATCCATCCGGGCACAACTGGATCGCCTAATAAGTGATGAACGAGGTAAAATAATCCATTGAGAATCACAATCGCCATTGCTGCTTCAAAAGGCATTCCCAATAGCTCAATGATTAAAGGAATGGCAGCTAAATCAACAGCACACATCAGCAGCCCCTGAAAATAATCAGGCCACTCGAAACGATAATGTATAAATGGGAGACGAAGTTTAAAAGGACCAGCATTTATCGCTGGATTTTCTCTGCCATCTTTTCGCTTGCTCCATTGACTCATGGGGCTAAAAATAACTTAAATTTCTTAATGAAAAAAGTTAATTTGAGCTGGCAAAGGATTGATTTTAAGATGGCGCTTACTATCTACGAGAATTAATTTTAGCTAACAATCTCAGAATTTCTAGGTACAACCATATTAGCGTGACCAATAATCCAAATGCACCATACCATTCCATGTATTTAGGCGCGCCTTTTTCTGCACCCTCTTCTATGAAATCGAAATCCAATACAAGGTTTAAAGCTGCAATGATAACCACGACAATACTGAAGCCAATACTCATTGGGGAGGCGTTATCTATTTGCATGATCCCCATACTTGAACCAAAAAAACCCATCACAAAGTTGATGAGATAGACAATAGCAATTCCGCCTGTTGCTGCGAATATTCCAAGTTTAAAATTTTCTGTTGGTTTAATGTAGCCCGATCGATAAGCGGTAAGTAATGACAAAAGTATACCAACGGTCAAGAATATCGCATTGGTAACAATACCATCGTACAGGCTGTTATACATAAAAGAAATACCCCCTAGTAAACCACCCTCCAAAATCGCATAAATCGGTACTGTAATGGGTGCCCATTCTTTTTTGAAAACAGTGACTATTGCAACAATAAAACCTCCAATACCACAGCCAATTAAAATTATCGGGTTAATACTATTGAATGTGAGATAGCCCGTACCTACCATTAACAAAAGGCTCAATGCTGTTTTATTTACCGTTCCATTAATTGTCATGGTCTGAGAAAGCCGACCGGTAGTTGTAAAGGTACTTTTTGAAAGCACAGGATTACCTGATCTATAGGACAGATGCTTGTTCATTTGAGTGGTATTAGTTTGAATTTAATTCTTTTATCAAACAAATATAAAATGAATTTGGCATAAATAAGCTATTCCTTTTTATTGTTGCTGCTGTTGTTGTTGCTGAATCATTTCCAAGTTTTTTCGATAACTATTTTGGAAATCTGTCTCTTCGACCTTATCGACAATTACTTCTTGATTTATCAAGTCAAAATTCAGATTTCTTTTTTTAGTGTCTAGTTGAACTCTGACCTCCATAAATTGTTTTTCATTTCCTCGGTAAACTCCCTTTACTGGTGCGCAATCGTGATAATTCCTTCCTACTGCCAAACGAATATGAAATTTGTCGGCAATGCAATTATTGGTTGGATCTAGTCCCAGCCAACCATGCCCTGGAATAAAGACTTCCACCCAAGCATGTGTTGCTCCAGCTCCCCTAAGCCCCTCTTCTGCAAATACATAGCCGCTGACATACCGCGCTGGAATTTTTGCTATCCTACAAAACTGAATCATCACGGTAGTAAAGTCTTGACAGACTCCGGTTTTTATTTTCCAAACTTCGTCTATTGTAGAAAAAACGTTTGTAATCCCTTTTTCGTAGGTGAAATTTTCATTGATGTACAAACATATTTTTTGAGATAACTCGAATGGAGTTATATTGTTTTTTTGGAATTTACTTATAACTTCAAGGAATTCATTTACTGAATTATTTTTTTCTATTTCTAGAAAAGCCAAATATTCTACTGTATTGGAAACGTTATTTAAAGTATTCCACTGCTCAGAAGCTTCCATTTTTTCTTCAAACAAGGGTTGACTTTTGGAAATGATCTCTGCCTCGGAACTAATAACCAACGAGGTGTGTGGTGGGGTATAGGTGAAAAAACCAACGCGGTTGTTGTAGTCATCTATATAATTGTAAATACTCGGATTTCCTGAAATGGTAAGTTTAAGGTTAACCAGCTGTTGGTTGATGTCGTTATAGGGATACAACAAAATTTTGTTTGTACTTTCTATCACAGGATTGGAGTAACTGTATATGGTAGTATGGTAGAGGAAAAATTTTATCATTGAAATTAATAGGTTTGGGAAAAATAAATTTTGTTGACGTTTAGTGAGATATCGCTCAATCCAAACTTTATTTCTTCTAAGAATTGTTGTAATCCAATCTTTTTAATGGAATCAATCGTTGTGTATTGAAGCGTGTTTTTGAGCTTACCTACATGGAATAATAACTCTTTGTCATTGAGTTGGTTAAAACTATTCAATCGTTCTATGTGTGTATATAGTTTGTTGACACTATACCTGATTGATCTGGGGAAATTTTCATTGATTGCAATCATTTCTATGATGTTTTCAACCTTAAAAATAGATTTATAGGTTTTGACATACAGTTGATAGCCTCCGATTGAAATCAATAGGTTTTTCCAGAAAAAACTCTCAGAGAGTCTTTGACTTTTTTGATCGAGGTTTATGATCCTCACACTCAGGAATTCGATGCTCTGCACCATGCGCTCAAGGTATTTGCCTAAATTCATAAAACAATAGGCATTTCCTCGCTCTTGGGTGATGTCTGCAACGCTGTAATAGATATGATTGAACTGCAGCATTTCATTGACAAACTCAAACGGGTCACTATTTTGATAGGTTGACTGTAGCTTTTCGTCAGTGATATGGAGGTAATACTTGTTAACTGACAGCCACAACTCCCTTGAAATATGCTCCTGAACACTTCTAGCATTCTCTCTCGCTTTAATAACAATATTGACCATCGTATTGGGATTTTCTAAGTCAAAAAGCATGTAGTTAATGATTGAAATTGTATCGAGATAGTCATCATTTGATTTTGCCTCTTCAACACCCATAAAGGTTTTTAGTAGGTTATTCCAAGAGGCGTAATCTCCTGAATCTAGGGTTGAGTTGTAATTCGTTTTGATTAAATTCAGAAGACCGTAGCTGCGTTCCATATAACGATCCATCCAAAATAAATTATTTGCTACACGACTTAACATACTCAATTATCTTTGGTTACCCAGGTGTCTTTACTTCCTCCACCCTGAGAGCTGTTTACTACGAGCGACATTTTTTTTAAAGCTACTCTTGACAAACCACCGGGACAAACCTTAATTCCATTGGCGCCAAAAACCGCAAAAGGACGGAGATCAACACAGCGTGGGGTCAGTTCATTATCAATGATACATGGAGTAGTGGAGAGGCTCAGTGTGGGTTGCGCGATAAAATTATCAGGTTTTGCTTCAATTTTTTTTATGTATGCTTCAATTTCTTTCTCGCTGGCGCTTTTGCCCATCAGCATACCATAACCTCCACTACCATCGGTTTTTTTGACCACCATCCGGTCAATGTTTTTTATTACATAATCTTTCTCATCCGCATTTCCCAATTGAAAAGTTTTAATATTATTCAAAATGGGCGCTTCGTTGAGATAATAGTTTATAATTTCAGGAATGTAGGTGTAAACCGCCTTGTCATCTGCAACGCCCGTTCCGGGTGCATTGACGATGACTACATTTCCTTGCCTGTATGATTCCATTATACCAGCAAGCCCCAAAACACTATCAGCATTGAAATTGAGTGGATCTAAATAATCATCATCTATCCTTCTGTATATGACATCTATTTTTTTAAGCCCACCCGCTGTTTTCATGTAGACATTGTGGTTGTTGAGTACCAGATCACTGCCTTCTACCAATTCGACCCCCATAAGTCGCGCCAGGGTAGAGTGTTCATAATATGCAGCATTGTATAGACCAGGCGTTAGAAGTACAATTTCAGGGTCAGGAATATCCACCAGCGTTTTTAACTGGTCATATAAAAGCTGGGGATAGTTGCTAATCGGCATGACCTTTTTCTTAGGCATCAGTTTTGGATAGAGCCTCCTCGTAATCTCTCTGTTTTCCAACATGTAGCTTACCCCTGACGGTGTCCTAAGATTATCTTCTAAAACATAAAACGCGCCATCGCTATTGCGAATCAGATCAACCCCAGAAATATGTGTATAAATGTTTTTGGGAACGCTCAGATTGCGCATTCCTCGGATATAATTGGGATGGGATACAATGAGATTTGCCGGAACGACTCGGTCTTTTATGATAAACTGCTCGTGGTAAATGTCTTTTAGAAAAAAGTTCAACGCTTTGATACGTTGGATTATTCCCTGTTCAATGATTTTCCACTCTTTTTCTTGAATGATTCTGGGAATGATATCAAAAGGAAAAATACGCTCGACACCTTTGTTGTTGTTATATACAGTGAAGGTAACCCCCTGATTCATAAAAAATTGTCTGGAAAATTCCTGCATTTTCCCCAAACGTTCAATCGGCGATGATTCTAGGTATTTTCCAAATTCATTGTACAAAGGCCTGACCTGTCCGTCTCGGGTAAACATCTCATCCCAGGTATTTGGGTATTGGGTATATTTTTCAACTATTGAACTCAAAAGGTAGTATTGATTCATCAAAAATAATCAGTTGATGATATTATCATCTCGATACCAGTTACTTAAGTCTTAAAAATGAGAAGTTCATAAATAATAGAACAAAATCTTGCATTCGTTGGAATATTAAATGCTTTAAACCATAAAATTGGCAATCAAAATTAAATTAACGTTAACTGACTAGTTTGCATTTAAGTATTTTTCAAGTTTTGCAATATCTTCTTTTGATGTCAGATCAGGCACGTGATCTCCCACCGGGATACCAAAGATTTTATGACCATCAGCCATCATATTGGTCATCGCAGTAGGCAATTCTTTTTCATTTCTAACAGGATGAATTGGGCAGTTTTCTAGGTAGTCAAAAAATATTTCTCCATCAAATAAGAAGATATTCATGCTAATTCTAACCTTGTTGTCGTTATCGGTATATTCGGCGATTTTCGTGTGATCGGGTTTTTCGATTATTTCAGCCAGTCGATAGTTTTTCACAAATCGCATCACTGCAAATCTAGCAATCCTCTCCTTCGGGTACAGCAGTTTTTCTCGGTCGTATGCAATCAACGCCTGTCTGTTTTGATTTTCTTTTAGCAACCTAAAGACTTCGCTAGTGTAGAGATTATCACTGTTACAAACACAAAACTGTTGTTTTTTAAGTTCCGGATACTGTGTTAATGCTTGGTAAACAGCATCAGCGGTTCCCAATGGCTTTTCCCTTCCCTGAGGAATGTATTGGGTGGCAAACTTGATGTTGAGCTTTGAAAATTCGGTGTTGTTTTCGTAGGTTGATCTAAACAATTCAGCAGCTTCTCCAGTGATGATAATCACATCTTCAAAACCAGCCTTGACCACATTATCCAGCAAATAACTTAAAAAGGGTCTGCCACTCACTTCTATTAGTCCTTTACTCCTTTGATTTGCTTGGGCTAATTTCTCTGGAGACAGCTCAGTCGCTATTGACTTTTTCATTCTTGATGATGCGCCACCGGCGAGAATAATTAAGGTAGTTGTCATAGGGTTTTGTTTGATGTTGCGCCAGTTGAAATATTTACACAGAAAGCCGCTTTTGCTCCAGCGGCTTTGATTTGGTCGATTATTTTTTGTTCATTGTCCTCAGCCGCAATTGCCACAATACATCCACCACCTCCAGAGCCTACAATTTTACTTCCCAAGGCACCAGCCTCGTTGGCATTGTCAATCATACGATCCATCAAAGCTGGAGTAATTTTGAGCTGGGTTTTAAGCACATGATGGTGTTCATTCATCAGTTGTCCAATCACTTTGTGATCCAATCGTTTTTTTTCAAATTCCCTTTTGGCGGCTTTTGTAATAAGGTGGTTTTTTATTGCAGCATACAAATAGGGTTTTAGGCTTTGATCAACTAAATCTGTTACTTCCTGAATCTGATTTTCTTTAACCTGAGCGATGTCAAAATTTGGTATTTTTTCCGCGACTTTGCCAATGGATTCAATCGCATTAGTTTTTAGATGGGCAAGGGTGCCAAAGGTATCCTTTTGCAGACCCGATACGCCAACGATTAATTTTAGATCGACATGCTCGAAAGAAATGACATGATCTGTTTTGGTATCCAAGTAGATTGAATTTCCCAATGAAATGGAAAATTGATCCATTTTCCCACCAGACGATTGTTGTTCTATGACCTCCGTTTCGTATGCCAATAGTGCCAGCTCAGTTGGACTGAGTTTTTTGCCTTTGCCAAAGGCGGAGACTAAAAAACTAATCCAAACAATGGTAAGTGCAGAGGAACTCGATAAGCCCGCATTGACAGGAATATCACTAGAAATGGTCAATTGGTAGCCTTTTGTTGGAACAATGCCCCTTTTTCTGAGCACCTTGAGGGCTGTTTTAAAATAATTTCCTGTTTCAATAGTGCTTAGATCGGCAGCTATTGGCAACGCAATGCTTTGATTCAGGTCGGGTAAAATAAGCTCAAAAAAATCACTCCCATTTTCCACAGCCTCCAGTTGCATCATTCGATCTATGGCACAAGCGATAACAGGAAGGTTCAAATAGTCTTGATGATCACCAAACAAACATATCCTACCTGGGGCTGAGGCAAATATTCTTGACATTAATTATTGCGTGTTATGAAGGTAATTTATAGCCGTTGTGATACGCTTTCATCAGGTGGGATTCGTTTATGCTTGAATCCGTAAACTGATTTTTGGCTGCATCCCATGTAAGCTTTTGATTGGACTTGAAAGAAATATTTCCCATCTGTGCAACTTTGGCAACGTGCGCTGCTTCTGCTACATTGCACGCCAATATTTCAGGTTTATTTTCTCTAATCGCTTGCATGAAATTTACATGATGCGCCGCAGGTCCATCGTCCTTGCCTTCCTGTAAGGGAACCAAAACTTTTTTACTGCTTCTTTTTTCCTCGATGACCTCCCAGCCATTTCTGTCTAAAATCAGTGTCCCATAATTTCCAATAAACGATATCCCATGATCTCTTCCATAAGAGCCATTGTCAATCCCCATAGCGGAGTCCCAAACCAAGTTGAATTTATCAAATTCATACAGTGTGGTCAGCGTATCGGGTGTCTCCTGACTGAGATTGGGATAGGCAAACTGACCTCCCAGACCTACAATGGACTTGGGCAATGATGCTTTCATACCGATTAAGGCATAATCGAGAAGGTGAACACCCCAGTCTGTCATCAGGCCGCCGGCGTAGTCCCAAAACCATCGGAAGTGAAAATGATATCTACTGGAATTAAAAGGTACTTTGGGCGCTGGACCTAACCAAGCGTCATAATCTACACCCTTGGGAGGATTACTGTCTGCTACTTTTCCAGCAGGACGCATCCATCCTTGATAGCAAAAAACCTTTACTGTTCTTATTGGGCCTAACTTTCCGCTGTGTACAAATGCCATGGCCTCCTTAAAGTGTAAGGAACTTCTTTGCCATTGACCTACTTGAACGATGCGTCCATATTTTTTTTGAGCAGCGATCATCGCTTCACATTCACCGATCGAGTTACCCACTGGTTTTTCGACATAGACGTGCTTTCCTGCCGCAACTGCGTCAATCATCATCAGTGCGTGCCAGTGGTCTGGTGTGCCAATATAAACGACATCAATATCCTTTTGTTCGAGCATTTTTCGATAATCTTTATAAATGCGAACCTTGTCCTTAAAAGCTGCGCCTTGTTTGCTGTTTAATTTACGGTTGATAACATTTTCATCTACATCACACACAGCGACCAAATTGACACCGGGGACTTGTACGGCTTTTAAAGTGTTCCCCCAGCCCATGCCATTAATTCCGATTGCGCCTATATTGATTTGATCACTGGCGCTAATTTTTTGTGATGAAAAACCTGTTAATGAAGGCAAAAACATACTCCCAGCTCCTGCCAGTGCCGATTTTTTTAAAAACTCTTTTCGTTGCATTTAGAATGGATTAATATTAATTGTGCTGCAAATCATTGCATTATAAATTGAAAATAAATATAGAAAAACTTACGTTGTGTTAGCATTAATTTTAAAACGAGGAATTAAATTCATTCGGTGAACAGCTTTTCTATCACCGCTGTGAACTTTTTTAAAACAGTACTTTACAGCTTGAGTCGCTTCCTATTTAAGGTCAATTTATGACTCCAGCTTTACTGGAGGTATTTTTCTTTAGCTTTTTTTAGAAAAAAGTTTAATTTTGGCGTTTTATATAGGCGTTCATTGAAATAGTGTATTTTTGGAAATTTCATCCACCGATATTTTAGGTTTTTTTATATTAATATGCATTTAAAAAACCTTATTAACGCCTATAAACAGTACAAAAGGACGCGTAGCTCAGCTGGATAGAGCATCTGCCTTCTAAGCAGACGGTCACAGGTTCGAATCCTGTCGCGTTCACAAATTTTTTGATACCCAGCACACTACTAGAATGGTTTTAGTGATTTCTTTGGTTAAATCTTTAAAGCATAAAAATAAAAGGTGTGGCGTGGTTTGATCAAGCTATCGGGGATAAAGCTTATTCTTTACCCTTTTTTAAGTAATCATAATTATTTACCGCCCTTTTGACCTTAAGTGCAAATTTGATTAAATCATTGTAGGGGGATTCTTTGCCAAAAACGATCCAGTCAATACTGTACTGGGGAAAGGTAGTTGAGATGTTTTGTAGGGTGTAGTGACTAATTGAAGATTTATTCCTAATAGCAGAAGCGATTGAGTTTCTTCCTACCCCAACCTTTCTTTCAAAAGATGCAACAGACAGATTTTCATTTTCCATTATCACCAGCAAACGGTCGTATATATTGCCCAAAAGGTCGTTTTTTATAAAATTAGCCAAAGTTTCATTTTGATTATCTAAATGACAAATAACTCGGTGAGTTAATTCTATTCCTGTCTGAAAATCAATCTATTGTAATTGTTAAATAATTAAAAGGTTGACAAATAATGATGTTTATCTGATAATTTATTTAGATTCCAATAACACTTTTAAAATCTGTTTTAAAAGATGGGAATGTTCTCTAAGCTGGGCTAAGACGACTCTATCAGTGGTTTTTTGTTCGATCGTACGAGTTTTGTTGAAGTATTTCATAGTAATTTGGGTTTAATTATCTATTAAAATTAAAAAAATAGTTTTAGATTCTGCTACATTAAAATTTAATTTAATGAAATTCGACCTATTGCGATTTAATCGCTTCAATTTTTTTAATCTGCCGGCTGCTTGGTGGACGGGTGTCAGGGTAACCCATCTTGATAAGAAGGTGGCTGAAGTTTCGGTAAAGCATCGATGGATCAATCAAAATCCGTTTGGTTCAATTTTTTGGGCAGTCCAAGGAATGGCAGCCGAGCTTTCTACCGCAGCCTTTGTGATGACAGCGATAAAAAAAACAGGACGACCCGTTTCGATGTTGGTGTTGACCGCCAGTGCAAGCTTTAAAAAGAAAGCTAAGGGATTGATAAAATTCCAATGTGATCAGGGTTTAAGTGTATCCCAAATCGTTGAAAATGCTGTAAAAACGGGTGAACCCGAAAAATTTATCCTCAGATCAGTGGGAACGGATGAGGACGGAAATGTCGTTTCTACCTTTGAATTTGAGTGGAGTATAAAAAGAAAATAAGTATGAAAAAAGATTTTTACGAATCGTTAGAACTGCCTGTAATCGCAGCGCCTTTGTTTCTCATTTCAAGCCCTGAATTGGTGATTGAATGTTGTAAGCATGGTGTGGTAGGTACTTTTCCAGCGCTCAATCAACGCACCACCGCAGGCTTTGAGGAATGGGTGATTCAGATCAAAGAAGCACTGGCACAATTTGAAAAAGAAACGGGAAAAAAAGCGGCACCTTTTGGTGTCAACCTAATAGTTCATCCTACCAACATCAGGGTTCAGCCAGATTTGGAAATATGTGTCAAGCATCAAGTACCGTTGATCATCACTTCCTTGGGCGCAGTCCCTGAGTTGGTAGATGTGGTGCATGGTTATGGCGGACTGGTTTATCACGATATTATCAAAAAACGCCATGCTGAAAAAGCAGCAGCAGCAGGTGTTGATGGTCTTATTTTGGTGGCTGCTGGTGCGGGTGGGCACGCGGGTACGCTGCATCCTATTCCACTGATTAATGAAATCAAGAAGATTTTTGATAAAACGATTGTCTTATCGGGTTGTCTAAGCAATGGAAATGATGTTGCCAGTGCCTTGCAGATGGGTGCTGATGTCGCTTATATGGGAACGCGGTTTATCAATGTAAAGGAGAGTAGCGCAGCGCAAGACTACAAACAGATGATTATGGAAAGCTCCGCCGAAGATGTGGTTTATACCGCTGCGGTTTCGGGGGTCAACGCCAGTTTTTTAAGACCTAGTCTCGAAGCAATGGGTATCACCGAAGATCAGTGGAAAAACACAAAGCAGATAGACTTTGGAAGCGACTCAGATGGCATCAATGAAGAAGCTAAGGCTTGGAAAACGATTTGGTCTGCCGGACAGGGGGTTTCATCGATTGCTGATACGCCCGCAGTGGCTGATTTGATTCTTAAACTCAAAGCGGAGTTTATTGAAGCGATCGAAGCGCAAAAGCAACGCCTTGAACGGTATCGTTAAGTTGCGCTTTGCGACTAGCTTTATGGCGCTTATAAATTCTGGGTAAGCGATTTCACAATTTTATTGTCGGACAGAAATTCTTTTAAAATCACCCTTAGGGAGGTGTAGAGCGGAATGGCAACGATCATTCCGATTGTGCCCATCAGTGTGCCACCAGCAAGAATTACAATAAATATTTCGAGGGGGTGTGACTTGACACTATTGGAAAAAATATAGGGCTGACTGAAAATATTGTCCACCAGCTGCCCGATGGTAAATCCTATCATCACATAAATTGTTTTGGGAAGAATGACGGTGCTAAAATCAGCTTCAAGATTACTGGTCATGGTCAAAAACATCATTAAAAAAGCACCAAATAGCGGCCCGATATAGGGTATTAAATTGAGTAAAGCACACAGAAACGCAATCACAAAAGCGTTTTTTATTCCAAAGACCAATAGTATTATGCTGTAGAGTACCAATAGTATACTGATTTGTAGCAGTAGCCCCAAAAAATAACGCGACAATAAATTTTTGATTTTTTCAAAAGATTTTTTGAGTTTGTCTTCACTTTTGTCATTGACAAAAATTAAGATGGCATTTTCAAGTAAGCGACTGTCTTTGATAAAGAAAAATGAAATAAATGTCACCGAGAAAAGCCCCACAGTAAAACTTCCGACCAGACTTAAAAGGTAATTTAGAAACTCTGGAATGGCTTCTAAATTTTCGACATTAAAAAGACTTTTTAAAGAAGCTGAATCTTTAAAGTTTGACTCCTCGAGCTTAAAATAACCAGATATTTCTTTTAATAATTGATTTAAGTTTTCTTCCAAAGCATTCAGGTTGAGTAGGGAAAGATTTTCCCCCTGTTGTATCACTAAAGGAATAAACAAAGAAACGACCCCCAAAATAGTACTTACCAGCAGCAGGAGCGTGATGGAGGTAGCCAATAGGTTTCCAAACTTTAGTTTTGTTTTGAGAAAAATAACGATAGGTCGCCCGATTAGGGCAATGACGGCAGCCAACAGCAAATAAACCAATAATATCTTGAGCTTGAGGAAAATAAAAATCCCCAAAGCAATCAGCGAAAGCTTTAAAGTCGCTTTGACAATATTGTTGGATAAGTTGTTAGTTTCCACGGCTTAAAGATAAGTAAAATTAACCCCTGAATTTGTTAAAGTAGTTTCCTGAGCGTACCAACCGCACTGCAAGCCACTATTCCGGCGGTTTCTGTTCTGAGCCTTTGATTTCCCAATGAAATTTCTTTAACCGCATTGTTCCTCGCCATTTCAATTTCTTTTTCGGAAAAATCGCCCTCTGGTCCAATTAGGATGATCAAACCAGCATTAAGGTTTTTTATCTGATGGAGTTCTTTTTTTATACCCTCGCGACAGTGGGCAATGAGTTTGTTTTCAGCAACATCTTTATCCATGAACTTTTTGAAACTACAAGCTGGGTTTAATTGGGGGAGATGAAATTGAGCAGATTGTTTTATTGCGCCCACCAGTATTTTTTTCATGCGTTCTGGTTTAATCACTTTTCTTTCGGAGTGGTCACAAATAATAGGGGTGATTTGCGTGATGCCTATTTCGGTAACTTTTTCAAGGAACCACTCCATTCTGTCATTGCTTTTTGTGGGCGCTATGGCGATATGAAGATTAGCATCGTTGTATTTATGCTGATGAGTACTTTGATTTTTTGCGGTAACTTTTCTGGCCTCTGAATGTGTGATTTCCCCAACCCATTCTAGTCCTTTTCCATTGGTTACTGTGATTTTTTCACCAACTTTTTTTCTCAATACTTTGTTGATGTGCTTACTTTCCTCCGTGGAGAATGAAATGTCAAGTTGGTCAGCCTCTAAATGTGCTAGGTAAAATAGTTCCATAGCTAAAAGGTAAGTCTGGCATTAACGGATTGATCCATTGCACCGAGTTGATTTTCCATGTGTTTATAATAGCCTACCACGCCTATCATAGCCGCATTGTCAGTCGTGTATTGAAATGGGGGTAAAAACACTTCCCATTGCGCTGACGCAGCCTTTTCGTTTAATACCCTTCTGATTTCTGAATTGGCGGCGACCCCACCACCAATGACGACTTGGTCAAGGTTAAAGTCCTCTTTTGCTTTGGTGATTTTTTGGATTATGATCTGAACCAATGTTTTTTGGATGGATGCACAGAGGTCGTTAAGATTATTTGCCACAAAATTTGGATTTTTAGCAACATTGTTATTGATCAAATTCAGAAAAGCTGTTTTAACACCACTGTAGGAAAGGTCGTAATTTTTGACCTTTGGAATCGGAAATTCAAAAGCTTCCGAATTACCTTGTTTTGCTAATTTATCAATTTCAGGTCCAGCAGGATAGCGCAGTCCCATTGTTTTTCCACACTTGTCAAAGGCTTCTCCGATGGCATCATCTAGGGTAGTGCCAATTTGGGTCATTTTAAAAAAATCTTCTACCAATACCAGTTGGGTGTGTCCTCCAGAGATGGTAACACCAAGAAAAGGAAAACTCGGAGGCTGCTTTTCTTCGTTTTTAATAAAATGACAGAGCAGGTGCGCCTGCATGTGATTCACCTCGATCAGTGGAATGTCAAAACTCAACGCTAATGATTTGGCAAAAGCACTTCCAACAAGTAGTGAACCTAATAATCCAGGCCCACGGGTGTAGGCAATTGCAGTAAGTTCTTTTTTATCGATATTTGCAATGGATAGCGCACGCTGAACAACAGGGACGATGTTTGCCTGATGTGCTCGTGATGCCAATTCAGGGACTACCCCGCCATAGGCACGGTGAACTTCTTGGTTGGCAATGCAGTTGGAAAGGACTATATTGTCCTTTAAAACCGCCGCTGCCGTATCATCACAGGAAGATTCAATACCTAAGATATAGGTTGGTTTTTTTTTCATATTAGGCGACCCAATGTTCGAACAAAAGTAAAATTTTACCATTAAAAAGTCATATAAAATACCTGCCATATTATTGTTGTCCATCATTGGTTTGGTGATGTTGACCTTGGTTGTTTTGAGTTTGCCTTTTGTTCAATCTCGGATTGCAAATAAAATAGCTGCTAAAATCAATCAAAATTATAGCACAGCGATTCGTGTTGATGGAGTTGCCGTTTCGTCAACGGGTTCCATAGTGCTAAAGTCTTTTTTTATTGCGGATCATCACGCTGACACTTTGTTTTACGCTAAAAATTTTCAAACTGACCTTTACAGTTTTGGTAAATGGGCAGCTGGGGATTTGTTTTTTGATACCGCAGCTTTTAATGATGTTTACTTAAAGGTCATTCGCTATGATGGTGAGGCTCAAAATTCGTTGGCTTATTTTTCAGAACAGTTGTTGTCTCATTTAGCGCGGAGGGACAGGGATCCTGCTTTTGTGAGGTTAAACCAATTAAAAATAACCGATGGAAGATTTTCTTTTACGGAAAACACCGACCAAAAACAGCCCATAAAGGTTGAGGATATCAACCTTTTGGCAACTGATTTTTTTGTTATTGACAAACATATTGAAATCGATTTGGAAGCTTTGTCATTCAACGCTAATCCATTTGGGAAGTTAGATTTTTTAAAATCTCAAGTTTCCATTAACCCTTGTATGATTGAATTGGATTCCTTTACCATCGGAATAGAAGGAAGTCTTTTTGCAGGTGATTTAAAGTTGGAAACTCCCGATGCAACAGTTGGTTTTTTAGATGATCGATCAACACTACAAATCCAGCTCCAAAAGGGAAGGTTGACCAAAGCGTTTTTGGGAAATTTTTTACCGATCTCTGATAGTTTTGAACCTGTAGATTTTTCTTTTGAAACGGACGGCTTTTTGGCAGATTTGAAATTAACGGATTTAAATGCTTCTAATCCGTATGTTAATTTAGCCGCAGAGATTAATATCGAAGGAGGTTTTTCTGAGGCTTTTCCGCAAATTACCGCAAAAATCGACCGATTTTTTATAACGCCACAAAACTTGTCTTATTTTTTGACCCGACCCATAATGGATAAAATTCCATTACCAATGTTTGATTATGATCAAATTCAAATGTTTGGAAACACTACTTATAAAGATCAAGAATGGTCAAGCCAACTGAATATCTCAATAGACGATGGTGTGATTATTCAAAAAGGCGTAGTGCGTTTAAAAGACAATAAGCCAGATCGATATGCCGCAACTTTTGATATCGATCAATTTAACCTGAATCCTTGGGAGGAACGCTTGGGGAATATCGATGCTAAACTGTCGCTAACTGCCAATCAATTTCTCAGCGATTCCATCAACATAGCTTATGATTTAAAAGTCAGTCAATTCTTTTTTAAGAAAAAATCATTTAGCAATCTATCCATAGAAGGGGCTTATCAAGACAAAAATTTAAGCTCGAATATAGCGATTGCCGATACTCAAATATCGGCTGCG